>Ga0209854_1000032_pt1 | contig 22997 bp, 11 predicted proteins | sample GWRWS3_30_40_FD_187234 | JGI IMG/M metagenome (GOLD analysis project Ga0209854, IMG submission 187234) | Riverbed sediment microbial communities from areas with vegetation nearby in Columbia River, Washington, USA - GW-RW S3_30_40 (SPAdes)... | ecosystem: Environmental > Aquatic > Freshwater >... | reverse complement strand
CGTTGTGCCGGTACTGCGGATGGGAAGGGCCCGATCCGGTCCGCGACGCGCACGGCAGTCTGTTCTGCCCGCGATGCGGTCGGCCAGCGGACTACAAACTCGTGGTCGAGGAGCTGAAGCGGCAAGGACTTTGGCGGGCGTGAGGAATGGCCTCGCGACCGCCCCGCGTCGTCGCCGTCGGCGATGGGATCGTCGACCTCGTCACGCCCCCGATGGCGGACTTCGCGCCGGGAGATGTCCAAGCCGAGGTCCCGCGCTTCGATCCGCTGCCGGGAGGGAACGCGACGAACTTTGCACTCCAGATGTCGAGCTTGGGTGCCTCGACGACGTTCATCGGTGCGGTGGGGTCGGATTCGAATGCGAAACTCTTACGCGATCGGTATCGGCAGTACGGCGTCCGGGCACGTCTGTGCGTCGATTCAAAACGACCCACGGGAAGCACGATGGCATTGACGTGGTCCACCGGGAGGCGCGCGCTCGTCACGCACCCGGGCGCGAACGCCCGATTAAGGCTTCGCGACGTTCCGGTTCAGGCGATTCGAGGGGCGGATCACGTGCATCGGTCCGGCTTCTGGTGGACGAGCGGACTGGTCGGGAAACCGACGGCGACGCTTCTCGCCCGCGCCCGCCGGCTCGGTGCGACGACCTCGTTGGACGTGTCGACGGATCCCCAGGGGTGGCCCCGGGATCGAATCGAAGCGGTCCGAATCTGCCTCCCTCACGTCGACGTCTTTTTCGGGAACGAAACGGAGGTCCGCGCCGTCGCCGGAGAACGATCCCCGATCCTAGCGGGAAAGCGCCTTCGCTCGTTCGGCGCCGCAGAAGTCGTAATCCATCAAGGCGAGCGGGGGGCTACCGCGATCACGTCGTCCGGCGTCGTCCCCAGTCCCGCATTCGACGTCGCAATCGACAACCCGACGGGATGCGGAGACGTCTTCAACGCCGCCTACGCGTACGCGAAACTCACCCGGCCTTCCGTCAAGGAATGGCTTCGGTTCGCGAACGCGGCCGCAGCGCTCCACCTCCGGGACCGTCGCCGGCCCTATCCGACGCTCCCAGAGATCCGTCGATTCCTCCGGGGATTCGCCGCTCCCTAGGCAGATTTTCACTTTTACACATCTCCCCCTCGAGTCGCCGTTCATATGCCATGACGGCGTAGAATCCGATGATGGCGCCGACCTCTTCGCCCGTTTCCTCCCCCGTGCCCTCCGGGGCGTGGGCGATGCTCGGACGCACAGACCTGGAAGCGTACACGACCTGGGACTTCCCCACCCAGTCCGCCGGCCATCCCGATGCGGGCGACGCCTCTTTCAATGGAGTCACCCCGGCGGGTTGCGCCGCGAACCTCGTCCGCCGGTACACGGGTCCCGGCGACCTCGTCGTGGATCCGATGGCCGGGTCCGGAACGATCGGAGATGTGGCCCGGGCTCTGGGCAGGCGCGTTGTCTCGTTCGATCTCGCGCCCCGCCGGCCACACATTCTCCGTGCCGATGCTCGATCGTGGCCCATCTTGGCGCAGACCGCAGCTCTTGCGGTGATTGACTCTCCCTATTCCGACAACGTCGTATACAGCCCCGATTCCCGTTGCCTCGGCCGAATCTCATGCCGCGACGCGCGTTTCTATGAAGAGATGGAAAAAGTCGCGTCCGAAGCCCATCGGGTCTTGCGCCCCGGCGGCATTCTTGGCTGGATTATCGCGGATGAGTACCGCGGTGGCGTCTACACGCCGGTGGGTTTCCGGCTCCTCGGACTGCTCGAGCGAAGGTTCGAGCCGATCGACACGATTGTCCTCGTCCGCCACCACGATCGGTCCGCCTCGCCGATGTGGGAGCATCGGGCCCGACGCTTCAACTTCTTCCTCCGCGGTTTCAAGTTCCTTCTCCTTCTCCGGAAACCGTTTGACGAATCACGAGGATGAGAACATGGAAGCCGTCAGAGAGTGGACCAGTCAAACCCCACGGGAGATCGTCGCTGCGTTGCGCGAGCGAGTTGGAATTGCGGCGCACCGTCGTCAGGATCGGGTCGTCGAACGAGCAGGTCGCCACTGGATCGCATGGCGAAGCCGGCAAGTGGATCGCGTCTTTGCGGAGATCCGTCCCCTCCGCGGTCGAGTTCAAGTCTTCATCTTGCCGAGGCCTCGAGAGTTGACGGATGCCTCGGGACTCGCACGACATGCTCCCCGGAGTCAAGGCTGGGGATGGTTCCGATCCCGCTTCGAGGTCACCTCGATGGCGCAGGTGGAGCCCGCCGCACGGTTGATTGTCCAGTCGTACGAGCACGGCGTCCGGAAACGGAACGGCGTTCGGCCACGGTCCCGAGCGCGACACAAGCAAGCTCTTTAATAGTGCCCGGCCTTTGGCGCGGCGCTTTCGACGACCCTGGTCGGGAGATGTACCTTCGGGCGAATCCGCAAATCCAGGGGGTTGGGCCATGGCCGACGAAACCCCAAAGGCTCCGGAACCGGAGCTGAGCATTGCCCCTGAGGGGGAAGCGAAGCCGCCCGCTCGTCCGCGAAACCTGTATGCATTCGTGAAGCAGGCGTGGAAGAATCCTCGGAGCGGCGTGGTCAAAGAGACGCATTTTCAGCGGATGGTCGAGTGGCGCCGCGGCAACGCCTATGTCCGCGTGGAGCGGCCGACGCGGATCGATCGCGCGCGCGAACTGGGATATCGCGCAAAGCAAGGGTATGTCGTTGTCCGTGCACGGGTCCGCCGAGGGGGCCGGCGAAGGCCACGCCCGATGGGCGGACGACACCCGAAGCGCCGCGGGCTCGTCAAGATCACGATGGCAAAGTCGATTCAGCGGATCGCGGAGGAGCGGACCGCCAAGCACTATCCGAACATGGAGGTCCTCAACTCGTACTGGGTCGGCGAGGACGGGATGCACAAGTACTACGAGGTGATCCTCGTCGATCCGAACCATCCCGCGATCCGAAACGACCCGAAGATTAACTGGGTCTGTAATCCGGCGAACCGCGGCCGAGTCTTCCGCGGCCTGACGTCCGCCGGGAAGAAAGGCCGCGGGCTCTTGTACAAGGGCAAAGGCGCCGAGAAGATCCGGCCGAGCATCGGCTCCCACGATCGCACGGGCAAGTGACCGTCACGGCGACTCGATGCGGGACGCGAGGCGTCCGACTTCTTCGTCGGTGAGTCCGATGACCGGTTCGAATACGGGGACGTCGAGGCCCGCGCGGTCGCCGGGATTGAACGAGGCCCATCGGGTCCCGAGGAACACCGCGTCCGCCCGGGTGATTTTCACCAGCTCCGCGAGGCGTCCGTTGGGCGGCAGGTCGAGGACCTTGAGACGGACGTCCCATCGACGGAGAGGCTCGATAAGCGGATCTCCTGGCGCCGAGGCCACGGCAATCCGACAGCCGCGCTTCATCCCCATCCAGGCCGCCACCATGCCGTAGCGGTCCTGGACCACCGCGAGGCCACGGCCCTGGCTGCCGAGGGGGAGCCCGCCGGGTCCCGGCCAGATTTCTCGGAACACGAACGCGCGGTTCTGACGCACTTCGATGTGGATCTCGACATCGGGACGGGACAGATTCACGCGTGCTCCCGGATGGTCGCGGCGCACGATGTCCCCGAGCTCGCGCGCCAGATCCTGGCTCGTGAACGGATGGCTACCGACGCGCCGCGTTCGGAGGGCGAACGTCTTTCCGGGAGCGAGGGACCGTTTTGCCTCGGAGAGAACCGGGTCCCGCAACGATGCGAGGTCGGCATGCATCTCCGCGGCGGGGCTGATCGACACGATTCCGAACACCCTCGTGAGGATGGAGCGCGCTCGGGCCACGTCGTCCGCGTAGACATAGATGCGTGCCTCGTCCGAGTCCGTGATGCACTCGACGCCCTCGGCCGCGAAGAGATCTTGGATGTTCGCGACGAGGCGGTCCCGGAGCTGGCGGCGCACGAACCGACTCTTCAAGGCAATCTCGCCGAACCGCACAAGGAGGACCACGCTCTTCGCACCGACCAATTCCCGATAGTTTCTCGTTAGTAATTAATACGGCACCGACTTTGCGCGCGACGTGGACGCGCTCGTGCTCTTGATCCAAGCCGTCCTCATTTTCGGCGTGGCGTTCATCTATTCGAACCTGGGCCTGGGCGGCGGACTCCTGTTCGTCCCGATCCTCTTGTCGACCGGGGTGGCGGATAAGGATCTGGCGGTGCCGATTTCTCTCACGCTGACGATCGCGACCGCGACCTCGTCCGTGATCAACCACCACCGCCGCGGCCTCGTGGACTTCCGGCTCGGAGGCGTCCTACTCGCGGGGGCTCTCCTGGGAGCCGTCGTGGGGACCGTTTTCACATTGAAGGTGTTGAACCAGGAAACGTTCGAGGCGTTCTTCGCGGCCGTCTTGATCGTGTTCGGACTGTACATGGTCCGGGACTGGACAAAGAACGCGCGGTCCGTCGACGAGGACGATGATTCCGCGATGACGCCACCTCGTGTGGCGGCGACCGCGGCCGCGACGACGGGGTCCGGCTTCCTGTCCGGGAGTATGGGAATCGGCGGCGGATTGCTGAACGTTCCGCTCCTCGTGTACGTTCTCGGGCGGAAAACTCGGAAGGCGATCGGGACGTCGTCGCTGCTCATCATCCCGACCGCCGCCGTGGGTTTCGTTGCATACGTGGTCGATCTCGCCCTCCGGCCCGGGGGCTTCGCGTGGCCCCCTGAGTTCGTCCTCATTCCGATTCTGATGCCCGTCATCTTCGCGGGCGCGTATTTCGGATCGCGGTGGGGCCTCGAGACGTTGAGGACTCGATCCGTCGCGCTGATCTTCATCGTCGTGCTCTTCATCGCGGCGGCGAAGCTTGTGTTCGATCTCCTGTGACGCGAGGGAAAGGCCTTATACGTCGGCGCGGGTGCGCCGCCTCGCCTGATCCGAAGGGATGGGATTGGACCGGACGGACGGCTCTCATTGGTTCTACTCATACCTCCCGCAAGGCGTCGCGGGTGGCGCGACGTCGGCCTTGATTCCGCTGTTCGCCTACGCGCTCGGCGGGACGCTCTTCACCGTCGGCATCATCGCTGCGGCGACGAGCCTCGCGTCCGTCCCCGCGTTCATCTTGTGGGGCTCGCTGTCCGATCGGTTCGCGCGGCGCAAGGTCTTCCTCCTGATCGGATTCCTCGGGAGCGGGATCGCCCTCCTCGCGATGGCCATGTGCGGGACGATGTCCCAGTTCTATCTGGCGAATCTCCTCGCCGGCTTCCTGGGCGCCGCGAGCGGTCCGGCCGGAACCGTCCTCCTCATGGAGACGTCGAAGCGGGCCGAATGGCCCGCGCGGCTCGCCCTCGTGAGTCGGATTGGCGCAGTCGGGTGGGTCGCCGGACTAGGCCTGGGCGTCGTGTGGCTTGTCATCGGTCCCGGACTGCTCAGCGCGGAGCTCTCGTCGATGCGCGCGCTCTTCGTGATCGGGGCGGCGCTGGGGCTTCTCTCGGGGCTCCTCGCTCAGGTGTGGACTCACGAACCGGCGATCCGAGTGGACCGCCGGGAGATCACCGTCGCCGACATCCATGCCCGGATCGAGCGGGGCCGATATCTGCCAATCCGTATCCTTCATTTCATCAACCCGCTCGACTGGCGAAAGAAAGTCCGATTGCCGCGGACGCTGCGGATCTATCTGGTCTGTGTGTTCCTCCTGTTCGGCGGCTTCACGGCGTTCTACGGATTCTTCCCGATTTTCCTCAAGGAATCGTACGGCCTCGGAAGTCCGGACATCTTTGCCGTCTACATCGCGAGTCAAGCGACCTCGATTGCCGTGTATCCGCGAGTCGGCCGCTGGGTCTCGGCTCGCGGCGATCGGTCGACGCAATTGTATGCGTGCCTGGGCCGGTCGATGCTGTTCCCGTCGTTCCTGTTCGTCGGGATGGTGGCCCTACCGTACAGCGCGCGTCTCTCGACCGCGATCGCCCTTCATGCAGGCGTCGGACTCTGCTGGGCTCTCATCAACGTCGCGGGCTCCACGCTCGTGTCGCGACTCGCTCCCGAGAACGGCCGGGCAGAGGCGTTCGGAATGTACAACGCCGTCCAGGGTTTCGGATCGATTCTCGGGCCGCTCCTCGGGGGATTCGCTGCGCAGTACCTCGGCTATGCGATGGCGTTCGGCGCCAGCGTGGCCCTGATCCTGGGCGGTTGCGCGATTCTCGCAGCGACGCGTGTGTCAGAATTCGGAGGGCCTGGCGAAAACCGTAAATGACGCACCCGACTTCCGGCGACCGGGGTGCGGGTTGAAGGTTCTCATCCTCGGCGGATACGGGGCGATGGCCCAGTCCACGGTCCCGGACCTTCTCTCGAGCCCTGGCGTCGAGCGAGTCGGGATTGCCGGACGGAATGCGGCGAAGGCGAGGGCATTCGCGGCCGCGCAGCGGGATGAACGCGCAACAGCGGTCCCCGTGGACGCGCGGGATTCACCCGCCCTGGTGCGCGAGCTCAAACGCTGGGACTGTGTGATCAACAGCAGCTGGTACGACCTGAACGTCCCGATCATGGAAGCGGCCATCGACGCGGGAGTCCACTATTGCGATCTCGGAGGACTCTACCACCAGACGCTTCGGCAACTGAAACTGGACGGGCGGGCGAAGGATGCCGGCGTGACGTGCGTCCTCGGGATTGGGTCGACCCCTGGCACGATGAACGTGATGGGCATGCACGGTGCGAGTAAGCTCGACACCGTCGAGAAGGTGCTGCTTCGGAGCAGCGGCGCCGTGGTCGCAGGCGGAGAGCCCGGGAAGTTCGTCCCGCCGTATGCGATTCGCACGATTTTCGACGAGTTCTCTCTCGATGCCCCGATTCTCCGCAAAGGGAAGATCCAGTTCGTGCCCGCTCTGTCGGGCCTTGAGCGGTCGGAGTTCATGCCCCCGGTCGGGGTCGTCGAAGGATACTACACGATCCATTCCGAGCTCGCGACGATGCCGAAGACGATTGGGAAAGGAGTTCAGGAGATGGACTTCATCGTCGCGTTCCCGCCGGCGTTTCGCGAGACAATTGCGACCCTCGTCCGTCTGGGGCTGACGAGCCGCGAGGAGATCGTCGTCGAAGGGACGAAGGTCCGCCCGTACGACGTCACCGCAACCGTGATCGATGCCCTGCCAAAGCCGAAGGAGCCCGAGCTCGATGTGGACATCCAGCGCTGCGTCCTCGTCGGCGAGAAGGACGGGAATCCGAGGACCTTGCGGTACGAGGCCATTACATGGCCCCACAAGAAGTGGAACGTCGGCGGGGGCGTCGTCGACACCGGCGTCCCGCCCTCGATCGCGGCCCAGTGGATGGTGAACGGGTTGGTGAAGCGGAAGGGCGTCATTCCGCCCGAGATTGCGTTCGATCCGTTGCCGTATTTTAGGGAGCTCTCGGCTCGGGGCCGAGGGATTCAGGTTGTCGAGTACTCGGAAGATACCCGAAGCCTGAACTGACCTGCAATCGGTTCGTTGTGAAACGCCGCCATTGTGGGTCTTCGAAGTCGTCCCTTCGTTCCCGAGTCCAGAATGCATTTGCCGCGCGCAAGCCGCGGACATAAACGCTTAAGTAACCCACAGAACAATCCCTATGTTGCTCTCTGGGGAGAGGGTTTCCGGGAGGGGGAGTGACATGCAGTTTTCGAGTGGTAGAGCGTCGCTGTGGATCGCCGTACTTGTCGTCGTGACGGTGTTGCCGGCCCTGAGCGTGACGGTAGGCGCGGCGTATACGTATCAGACGAACCTCGCCAAGATCGACCCCGCGGTATTCGCGCTGCCGAGTTCGAGCGGACCGTCGACGACGTCGAGTCCGACCGGTGCGACGGCGTCGGTCTCACAAAATAGTCCAAACGGCGCCGGCCTTTCGGTCGCGATGGTCAAGCTCACAGACCTTGCATCCGCATCATGGGGGCCGAGAGGCCATGACTTCGTCGTTCAATCCTTGCAAGATGTGTCCGCCCGGGCGCAAGCTCCCATTGTTCAACTTGTGAATGAACGCGGCGGCACGGTCCTTCACCGTTTCTGGTTAATGAACGCTCTCCTCGTGGCGGCGGATGCCGTCACCTTACGCGACATCGCGCAGAACCCGCTCGTCGAGAAAGTATATCCTAACTTCGCGGTCAACCTTCCACCCGAACAAGTGGGCCGTTCTGAGCCGGCGCAAGGCCCCTATGAGTGGAACATCGAAAAGGTCAACGCGCCGGGTGCATGGGCGCTTGGCATCACCGGGTCAGGCGTCCGGGATTGCGTCACCGACACAGGTGTCGATATCAGCCACCCCGATTTACAGGGTCGGATGTTCACGACCGACCCGAGCGATCCATACTACCCTGGCGGATGGATGGAATTTGATGGCAATGGGAATCCTGTTTCGTCCACGCCCCATGACTCGTGGATTCACGGAACCCATGTGTCTGGTACGATTGCCGGCGACAGCGCAGGAGGCACGGCCATCGGGGTCGCGCCCGGCGTCTGGTTGATGCACGGCCTCGTGCTGCCCGGTGGCGGCGGCACCTTTGCGCAGGTCATCGCCGGAATGGAGTGGTGCGTCAACCCGTTCGACCTAGGTGGAAACCCCACGGGTTACCCCGCCCACGTTCAGTCGATGAGCTGGGGCGATACCGGCGGCGGACTCCAAGACCAGCTTCTAGATCCGATCAAGAACAGCCTCCTTGCCAACGTAATCCCCGTCGCGGCCATCGGGAACGAAGGGCCGGGGTCCGCGCGCAGCCCCGGGGACATCTGGGGCACGTTCGGCGCCGGCGCGACCGACATGAACGACAACGTTGCCGACTTCAGCAGCGGCAAGATGATCGACTGGCCCAATCCGCCTTCTGATTGGCCGTTCTTCGGCGGCTGGCCGAGCTCTCCCTACATCAAGCCCGACGCCTCCGCGCCGGGAGTCAACATCAAGAGTACTGTCCCCGGCGGAGGTTACGAGTATCTCAGCGGGACCTCGATGGCCACGCCGCACCTCTCCGCGACCGTGTCCCTCATGGTCCAAGCATCCGCGTTCTCTCTCACTCCGGAACAGGCCTACATCAACTTGGAAAACTCCGTGGTGGACTTGGGCGACCCCGGTCAAGACACACGATATGGGTGGGGACGGATTGACACGTACAAGGCGGTCCTGCTCTCCCTGGTCGCCAACACCGGTGTCAAGGGGACCGTGTACAATAGCGCGAGCCTTGACCCGCTGGAGGGCGTCAAGGTCACCGCTCAAGAGCTTGGAGCGTACACGACGACCGACGCCGGCGGGACGTTCAAGATGGGCCTGCCCGAGGGGACGTACAACATCTCGTTCGACAAGTTCGGATATGACTCCCAGGTCGTCCAGGTCGAAGTGATCCTGTACAACGGGACGGTCAACGGCTACGTCACGGACGAGACGGCGAGCCCGATCAGCGGCGCCTCCTTGACGTTTGTCCAAGCGAACTTGACCGTGTACACGGATTCGACGGGATTCTTCACGGCGAGCGTCAAGAACGGGACGCATAACGTGGAGGCGAACGCCGCGGGCTTCATCCCAACGACGCAGTCCGTGAGCGTCCCCGAGAACGACACGACTTGGGCCAACTTCACGTTGTTCCCGGACATCCCGGCATTCCTGATCGGCACCGTGACTGACTCGGCCACCACCGCTCCGATCGCAGGTGCACTGGTATGGGCCGAAGGTCCGGCGAAGTACCAGGCTGTCACGGACGGCGCCGGGAGTTATAGCATCGAAATCTCGTCCGTCGACGCGGGCACGTACCATGTTGGCGCGTTCGCGGGCGGCTACTGGCCGAACAACTACGACGTGTCCGTCACGCCAGGATCCACGACGATCGCCGACTTTAGCGACATGCCGTCGGACCCCGTCAACATTGCAGTCTACCAGGATTGGGAGGGCCAGCTTGCGGGTCTGCTCACCTCCGCCGGCGACACGCCGTGGTTGTACCAGACCCCCAATGCGGTCGACCTGAAGTGGAGCGTTTCCGCGTTCCCGGCGATCTACTGGTCCGGCTTCTCGAGCCTGAATGACTCGACGCCTCCGGCCCCGGACACGTTCTTGGACATCTTGGCCATCGCCGGTTCCGTCGGCACGAGCATCGTGTTTGCCGACAGTTACGGCTTCTGGCCGTACGGCATCGAACAACTCTGGTCCCTCACCGGCGATCCAGTGGACCGGACGTTCACGTTCAACGAGGGCAACGTGTACTTCCACATCATGGCGGATCACGCGATCTTCGCCGGTGTGGGATCGGTCGACGACACGGTGTACGTGCTCAACCAGACCTCGGGCGATGACGGCGACCATACCTGGTTCTCCGGATACACCGGAGACTTGCTCGCGCACGTCGGAACGGACAGCATGGGTCTGCAGGGTGACGGCGTTGCCGTCCGCGCCATGCCCGGTGGCACGCAGTGGGTACTTCTCGGTTCCCTCGCGCCTCAGTACTGGACGAACCTCGTCACGGACTGGACTGCCAACGCGATGCTGATCGCGACGAACTCGGTCGACTTCGCGCGGGACAACAGCTGGGTCGCAGGCGCAGGAACCCACGGCTTGGCCATCCGACCGCCAGGCTCTGCCGGGTCGACGGCCCCCGCACCCGCCGAACGGGGCATTGCTCCGCTTGCCTACGTCGAGCTGACCATCTACTTGGTCCAGCAGCCGTCCGGCTTCGTCAGCGGAACTGTGACGGACACGGGAGGCGCGCTCGTCGAGGGCGTGCAGATCCGTGCCGTGGGCACGCCTGTTCAAACCGTGACGGATGCGAACGGTGAATACTCGATGGAGCTGCCGGTGGGAACCTGGACGATCAGCGCCACGAAGTTCGGCTACCAGCCGGGACAAGGCTCGGCGACAGTCACCGACGGCGAGACGACCACGCTCGACTTCGTCCTCGTCCCGCAGCGGCGGGTCGGGATCATGTACGACGACCAGGGCAACCCGCTCCAGGCCATCCTCGATGCCACGGATCGTTTTGCCGTGGCTCAGTACCAAGGCAACTGGGACGATCTGATTGCCGCGGTGCCTGACCTGGACCTCATCATCCTCAGCGGGAGACCGTTCAACAGCCAGTTCCCCTCGCCCGGCCAATTCGACGCACTGCTCGCCGCGGCGGACGAAGCCGGCGTGGGGATCCTGTTCCTGGACAGCTTCTACGGGCTCTATGCGCCGTATGGAATCGTCTTGTTGAACCAGTACCGCGGCGATCCCGTGGTTCGGTCCGAGGCGTGGCCTTGCTCTGGCGACCTCTGGCAGGGCGGGCTCGCCGCGCATCCCGTCTTGCGAGGCCGTCCGGTCGGATACTACACCCGACTGACGAACAACATGGGCTGCGCCCCGATGGCCTGGTTCAGCGACTTCAGCGGCACGACGATCGGCGACCTCTGGACCGGGTATTCGTCGGCGACGCAGAGCTGGGGCGACAACCTGGCCGTGAAGGTGACCGACGCGGGCTCCCGCTGGGTCCTGATGGGCGGATACGCGCCCATCTTTGGCTTCGCGGACTTCTACTGGACGCCGGGGATCGCGGAGATCCTCGTGAGCGCGTCTCTTTGGGCCAGCACGCAGCCGCTCCAGCTCGCGATCACTCCCGGTAGCGGGACGATCGGAACCCACGTCGCCCTCTCGGGCTCCGGGGCTCCTGCGAACGCGAACCTCCAGGCGTTGTTCGACGAAGACGTGGTGGGGACGCTCGTGGCCAATGGAGCCGGGGCGTTCTCCGGGTCGTTCGACATCCCGGAGTCCGTGTTCGGGGTGCACACCGTGATCGTCCAGACCTTGGACGAGAACTTCGCGGGCGAACAGCCGTTCCGGGTCAGGGCTTCGTTGGTGCTCACGCCAACGAGTGGTCCGCCCGGCTCCGGGGTCGGCGTCGCCGGCCAGGGCTGGCCGGCCGGGGTGTTCGTCGACCTGTCGTTCGGCAGTGTGTCGGGTGGACGGGCCTTGACGGGCGCCATCGGTTCGTTCGACACGACCGTCATCGTCCCGTCGGTGACCGGTGGCGACTATTCGATCTCAGGCCTCAATCTGGATACCGGCGCCTCTGCCTCCGCGCCCTTCCGGGTCATCGAGCAGGTCGCGTTGGATGTCCAGGTGAGCGTCGGCACGCTGCACTTCCGCGGCGAGGTCGCTGAGTTCTACATCCTCGTCACGGCGCAAGGGACTATGCGGGCCGCCGCCATCGAGGCGGACCTCTGGTCCCAGGCCGGAACCTCGCAGTCTTTGATTGCAACGGAGGTCACCGTCGGGTTGTACAAGGCGACGTACACGTTGCCGGGCAATGCGCCGACCGGGACGTATGCCCTGGTCGCGCAAGCGAGCGTCTCGGAGACGTACCTGACCGGATCGGGTTCTGGCCTCGCGACGTTCCTCGTGAGCCCCACGCTGACGAGTCAGAACAACGCGGTCTTGGCTATCCAGGGTGACATCGCTCAAGTTCTGACGGACACCGGGACGATCCTCGTGGACCTGAACGCGGTGAGCGCCAGTCTGACATCGATCGAGGGCGACACCGCGACGATCTCGACGAGCATCGGAACGCTGACCGCGAACTTGGCGGCGCTCGACGCAAAGATCATCAGCATCGACGGAGACGTGGCGACCGTCCAGACCACACTGGGCACTGTCACGGCCAGCCTCGCGTCCTTGAATACAAAGATCACAGACATTCAGGGCGACGTCGCGACGATCAAGACGAACGCCGGCACGGCGAACCAACAGCTGTCCTCGCTGCAGTCGAGTGGCGGCTTGTTGGCGATGTCGAGCGCGTCCGTGGCGGCGATCCTGTCTGCGGTCGCGGCGGTCTTCGCCTTGGCGGCGTGGCGGGCAGCGCGGAGGCCCAAGACGTAGGCGAGCGAATCGAGGCGCAGGGATGCCCGAAGGCCGAGCCGGAGCACAGGCTCGGCCTCTCCTCTTTCTTTCCGGTCTCGACGCACTCATCTTTCTCTTGGCGGTCGGACTAAACCTCGAACCACTCCTGCGCTTCGACAGCGGCCTGATCACGGCCCTCCTGATCTGGAGCACTGTCGTTCTGGTGGCGGCGTCCGCGGCCGGATTCGCGGGAGGGATCTGGCTCGGGAAGCCGTCTCCCTCGAGAATCGTCGTCACGGTTTCCGCGGTGCTCAGCGGAGTTCTCGTCGCAGCGGTCGCGTTGTACTATGCGCTCGAGGTGCGGTTGTTCGGCCCTTTCGGGGCTATCTTCCTACTGTTCGCCGTACCCGGATTCCTCGGCGCGTGGATTGCTTGGCGATCCCCCGTTGCATCGTAGCGTCGTAGTCCTTCGAGGTCTGTCCATCGACTAAGGGTTGTCGGCTTTGCGCCATAGGCGCTCGGTGGTGCCGGGGTCTCGGTATGGACGGCCGCTTGCTCTCCGCCCGACCGCTGCCGGACCGCGGCCGGCCGTTAGTTGTGCCGGTCTCGCCGAGCGTGAAGTATTGCCAGACCCCCGCCGGCCCTGTCGTCTTAAGCCACTGAACCGGCAGGACGAGGCATCCGAATAGCGAATCCGCCGGGGAGACGCACGTCTTCAACTGACTCGATCGCTCGGAGCCTCCGGGTGAGGACTCCCCGCCTGAGGTGGCGCCCGAGCCGAGGAACGGGCACATCGAATTCAATTTCCTGAGGCCTCCTTTCATCGTATGGACGAATTTATGGAAGGTCCCATCGCCCATCAAACCGAACTTGCTGTAACCTGTCCAAGACGGGCGGCCGCGGTTGTCTATTTATAGCATCTCGGGCATCTCTGAAGCAGTCGTTTCTCGGCGTTGGGAGAGAGGGTACATTGGCAGTAGACGAGCCGGCTGCGCCACCGCCGCCCGCAGAACCTGGAGCGCGGCCCGGAGGCGGGAAGAAGACCTTGGTACTGGTAATTGTGGCCGTCCTGGTGGTCGCCGCCGTTGCAGGCGTCACGATCTTCATCCTCTCCCAGCCTCAGCCTCCCCCTTCCGGGCCTACACTCGCATCGGTCGCCCTCACAGTCACCCCGGGCTCGACGTTGAATCAGACAGAGATCGTGACGGTGACGGCGACGGCGCTCGACTCCGCTGGCAAGGATCAGACCACGAACGCGACTTGGACTTGGAGCGCGACCCCGAGCGCCGCCCTGAGAGTCACCGCGACCCAGCTGACGTACCGGGTTCAAGCGAAGGGCGCCGAGGATGGACAGGCGACGATCACGGCGCAAGCGTCGTTGGCGGGCGTTCAAAAGTCCGGGAGCGCGACCCTCACAATCGCTCAAGTCCGATTCACCGTGGTCCCCCGCTCCGCCGTCGCAGAAGTGGGTGTGCCCACTGCCATCACGGTGACGGCGGTAAAGCCTCCCGCGGCGACATTCTCGATTTATGCCGGCAGAGTCCGCATCACTTCAAGCGATCCAGGCGCCCGGGTGAATCTCACGAACCAGGTCGGCGTTCCCGACGTCGCTCTCCCGGCCGAGTATACGTTCACGGCGGCGGCCGGAGGCATTGCGCTCTTCCCCCTCAAGCTCCGTACGGCGGGACCGCAAACCGTGACGGTCGCGGACCTAGATGCGCCGACCGTTGCCGGGTCCGGGTCGGTGCGAGGAGATCACCGGCCCGATGCGAGCTTCACGAACACGACGAACCCTTCGGATGGACGCATCATCACCTTTACATCAACGTCCACAGACGTAGATGGAGACCTGATCGCATCATTCAGTTGGGAATTTGGGGACGGTACAACACAGACGGTGACGACCCCTTCCGTCATGCACGCGTACACCGCGACCCGCATCGTCCAAGTGAATCTGACCGTCACGGACATTCCGGGCCTGCTCTCGAACGAAACCTCGAACCTGGCCCACCCCCAGGGACCCCCGGTTGCCTCTTTCAAGGTCGACCGGCAGAGCCCCGAAGCGGGAGGCGTCAACGTGACGGTGAACGCGACTCTGTCGGCGGACATCGACGGGGGTGGCATCGCGAAGTACAACTGGACCTGGGACGACGGGACCTTCAGCGAGCTGACAGCCCCGATTACCTACCACGTGTACGGCTCGGCGAAAGTTAACCAGTTCGTCAACGTCACGCTACGCGTGACGGACGACGACAGTGTGTTCGGGGCGCCCACGCCACATTCGAACGCGTCGCGGCTAATGTTTCAGGTCACAGTCATCCTGCAGCCTCCCGTCGCGGTCTTCACATCGACCTTCGACGACGTTAACCTCATCGTGATGGTGGATGCAACGCAAACTTCGGACCCGAACGGCGATATCGCTCTCTTGAACTGGACTTGGGGAGATGGCCAGTTCGACGAAGGCCCAGACACCTCCGCGTATCGGATCATCTCGCACCAGTATCTCGCGGAGGGAGACTATCAGATTACTCTCACCGTCACGGACTCGACGAGTCCAACACCCCTCTCGGATCAGGCGAGCGCCACGGTCTCTGCATTCTACGCGCCTCAGGCTCCGATTGCGCGGTTCACCGTGACCAAGGCGATGTTCCTCGTGGACGTAGATGCGTCTGGGACCACGGATGTGAACAATGACATCGTGTCGTACGAGTGGGACTTCGAAGATGACGGGACCGTCGACGCGACCGGCCCGTTGGCGAGTCACACCTATCCTGCCGCGGGCGTCTATACCATCGCCCTCACGGTAACGGATTCCCAGCCGGCGAGCAGCGTCGTGAAGCACAAAGCGTCCGTGGCTGCGTCTACTCTCGACTACACGTTCTACGACTTCTTCAACGTCCCGTATAAGGACTATTGGGACAAGCGGGGCAACCTTTATGGAGACTTGCCGATCGGCGTCACCTGCTTCAACGAGTCGGCGATTGTCGACTACGGGAATTGCGCCAAAGAGTCCCTCGGCGGCCAAGTCGACCCGAACACGGCCACATGGTACACCTCGCCCTCGTACACGAACTGGTGGCCTTCTCCCGGAAGCGAAAAGCCGTGGAACCCGAACGCGAAGCCGTTCCTGTTCGCTCCCTACCGCTTCGACGTCCGCGGGGCGAATGTCCCTGGTTACAACGTGAGCGAACCCGTGTTCCTGCCGGTCTTCAACTACAACGCGCAGCCCGACCCCGATTCATTCGTTGACTTCGATTGGAAGTACTTTGTACAGACGGAACCCGACAGGGCCTGGCTCAGGAACCTCTGCGGCGTTGCCGGTGGGGGCTTCAACGATGGATTCGACGACTGGAACAACATCACGCTGACGATGGACTTGCAGTCCTCGAAGCGGATCTTCAACGTGGACACATCCTCGATTGCGGCGGCCCGGAATTGGTGGTCGACGAACACGGACAACAGCTGTAGCACGGAGAGACCCTTGGAGGCTCAATGGGGTCAGTGGCTCTTGAACCTCGCCGGGGATTCAAGTACGGCCGGGAAGTACGACGTGGCCACGGGTTGCGAGTGGTATTACTTAGACGTCGCGGATCAAATCTCCGCAGTCGTCGACAATGACGGTGTCACCCACGTGACGATTCTCTTCCAAGGCTACTGCACGAGCGTCCTCATCTCGCGTTGGTTCTACTGGGGCAACACGTCGTATAGGGACCACTGGGACGACTCCACGCTCGCCCGCGGCTGGTGGGGCATGGAGCTCGCTTGGTTCGAGGACATGGTGTTCAGTGGGAGACTCTCGCCGTCCGCCGGAATGGACTTCAACTTTACGTCGGTCCTTCAGTACCATTTCCAAATGGAGGTGATTCCCGGGCCCGACGGCATCTTGACGGACAAGAGCGGGGATGACATCCCCGTGTGGGTGTGGAGGCCGGTCCTGAACGACTACATCGATTTCTTTAGCCAGAAGCACGACATTTCTGAGCTCGATCGCCATGCTGGTCAAACCTATCGGCACACGGCTCCCGGCAGCCCGTCGACGGTCTACGACCAGCAACGGGACTATGACTACGTGCCAATCGTCTGGAGCCCGAAGGCGGGTGAGGAATGGCACTTCAGGTTCCCGACAGGCAACGTTATTTTCTACGATCCAAGGACCGCCTACAACGCGAACCCAGTCGATCCCTTAACGACAGACCCAACCGTGGCAGCGTACATTGCGCTCTACAGCCCGTTCGTGCTTCAGTCGACGCGGCCCACCTCCTTTGGCGACTGGGATGCCCAGACCAAGACGTGGGATGTGTACGGACCAGTCGTTCCGCCGCTCGGACCCGACGGTTCGCCCGGAAACTATGCCACGGACGGATCCGTGCAGCCGAAGATCGCGCTTCGAAACGTGACGGGAGGCACAGCGAGCTTGGTGTCACCCGGGGTGGCAAACAGCCCGGTGGCGGGAAGTGGGTCGTCTGATCCCTTCGATGCCGCGAGTCTCCTAGAGTCCAAGCTGGAAGCGATTTCCGGCTTGGTTCTCCAGGCTACGCTCGCCGTGCGCTTCGTACGGAGGGAAAGCCGCTAGGGCCCCCCGGGGGCGCCGGGAGTCCGGATACCGTGAGTGAGGTCGCGACAACCCGCGCAGCCGTGGCGTCGTCGACACGGGGCAAACATGAAATAATCATGTTCCCGTATTTCCGAGAGTTGCTCGGAATGGAAAGGCGCCGGAAGAGGCCAATGTCTTGACACCATCCCCCGACGAGGACGAAGAAGCCGAAGGGGAGGGAGAAGGGGCCGAAGAATACGGGCGGCGGCCACGGATTGGTCGCAGAAAACTTCTGGCTCTGATCACTGCGGTCCTGATTGTGGCCGGCCTCGGCAGCTACGTCCTCCTGTTTCTCAACCAACCACCCGTCGCGTCCTTCACCTACTCCGCGATTGACAAGAGGCTCACGGTGAGCGCCGACACCTCCTTCGATCCAGACGGCCGAATCGTCTCGTTTGCATGGAATTGGGGCGATGGGACCACGGGGACGGGAATCCGAGCGGCGCACACCTATGCGGACGAGACACAGTATACGGTAACTCTCACGGTCCGCGATGATCGGAACGCGGAAGGGTCCAAGAGCGTCTCTCTCGCGATCGTGATCCGGCCGACAGCGGATTTTGCAGTCGAACCCGATCGCATGTCCATCACCGTCGACGGATCCCGTTCCTTCTCGCAGACGGGTGGCAACATCGTGAGCTGGGCTTGGGACTTTGGAGACGGCGGAGTGACCACGGGCGAACGCGCCTCACATGATTATGCGACATCTGGGCGTTATAAGGTCACGCTGACGGTCACGGATGCGTCCAATCGCCTTGGCAACGTCTCCCACTTCGTCAGCCCGGCGGATACGACGGTCCATGTAGAGGTGAGCGATGCGTTCACCGCCGCGTGTCCGTTCGAATCCTACTGGCAGTGGCGGTATGGGACGTATGGCGACCTGATCGTCTACAATTCCCCACCGTGCGTGGACTACTATCCCTGGGTCCTCTTCACGAACGATGGGCCGCACAATCCGTCTTTCCTGTACACGGTCTACCACCGCGTGAGCCGGGTGCGGAACCACCCTGGGTACAATCTGAGCGACCCGATCATCCTTCCTGTGAACAATTCCGCGGTCCCGCCGGAGCCGACGTCTTTCGTCGACTTCAACTACTCCGTAGAATACATGGGGCAAGAGTGGGTCGAGCGGCTCAACAATACTCCCTACGCTCCGAACTCCGGGCTAGTGGGGGATGGCTTCGAGATGGTCATGTGGGGCAACATCACCATGGACCTCACGATGACGAAGAGGATCTTTGGGATTCCGGCGGCGGCGACACCGGCGGAGGCCCAAGCCTACTGGGATGCAAACACCGGACCTCCGCGGAAGCCTGGAGATATCGAGAACTTCACCGCGAGATGGCTGGACACGATGGGCAACGGCAAGTACAACATCTGGGCCGGGTTCGAATGGGAGCTTGTGCCCGACATCGTGGATCTTACCGCGACCGTTTCCCCGAGCGGCCTGACGAAGATTGGGGTATGGTGGGAGGTCTACGGCCTCGATGCCCTGTGGATGCGCCTCTGGTATTGGGGACGTGCGAGTTATGTGGACGCGGTGAACAATCCGAACGGGTACACCCAGGTCCGACCGCAGGGTTGGGCACCCGAGGAACTCTGCTGGTGTGAGCACGGGAGGATGGTCGGAAACATCACGGACCATCTTGACCTGGACTACGCCGCCGATGCCGCGTACCAGTGGATGGCCTGGGCGAATCCCGGCCCGGATGGCACTTGGAGGACGGATGACGATTTGCCGGCCTCGGTCTATGAGCCGATGCATCTTGACTACGTCCCCGGGAATGACAATCCCAGCCCCGGGGCGGGGAAGTACCCGCCGTCGGAGCTCGACTGGTGGCTCGGAAAGCAGATGGTTCATGGGTCGCCCGGGAGCTTCAACTACGGCCGGACGTACGAGTACATCCTTGCCGGAACGCGGTATATGCTCAAGCCGGGGTACACTCTGACGATTCGGATGCCTCAGGGCAACATCCCGTGGTTCGACCCCTGGCAGTCCGTATGGAACGACCAGACGCTCATCGGGGACTATTCTGTAACGTATGCGCCGATCACATTGCGATTTGTCAAGGAGTTCCCCGATCCCGGCCGCCCAGAGGGCGTGGTGATGCAGCCGGGGACGTATTTCCTGTGGGACAGCCGGACGAAAGTACTGTCATTCGCGGGTCCTTACGATTTCGGCGGTCGGACCGGCCTTCCTTCCATGCCAGAACCCTGGATAGAGATGCAGCCCGAGGCCACCGGGTAGAAGAATCAGCCGAGCACTCGGAGAATCCGACCGCGAGGGCGCGAATCTAGAACTTGACCGTTCGCCAATACTCGAAATACTTCAGCGTGTTCTTGACGCCGACATCCTTCTGATATTCCGTTCGGTCCAGGATCGATTGACCGGGCATTGGTTGCCAATTCACCGGATCGGACAGATCTTGGGTGTTGGTTACGGGCACCACGGCGATGTCCGCGTAGATCCGCCGGTCCGTGGTCTGGTTCCATCCCGTGATGGCGTTGAACCTGGGATCCGTGTGGAGCACGTAGAAGGAAGGTCCGTTCGGCGTCGCATAGGAGTTCCAGGAGGTGATCGCGGAACCGACACCCCAGCCTGCGGTCTCCTCGAGGATGTAGTTGATGAATTGGTGGCACAGCCAGAGGTTTTCACTCTCACGATGGATCACCGCGTTGTCGATCCAGCGGGCCCCTCCCTGCTTCGGGACGAAGTAATCGACAGGTGGGGCCGAATATGTGTAAGGTCGGATCGCGTAGATGATGTCTCCGGACCATGCTTGGTCCACATACATCTGCTTACTGGCAAGCCACGGTCCCTGCTGCGGCGTGTTGAATCCCCAAGATTCGTTGATCCATGACAGGACCCAGTCGCGGGCCGCCCCAAGGTAGTCCTCGATGTCCTCGGGGTGGGGCGGGATGAACGGGGGCGGGATGAACGGATCGTTCGTGGACCACTGGTACTCGCCGACGAAGGGTGCATCGGGGTTGTGGGTGATGGATGTGGGTGAAAGCCCCGCCGACTCTTGGCGCTTCCATCCCACTGCTTTGAGCGCTCCGGTGAAGACCTCTCGCATGTCGTCGAGCAGCATCTTCTTGCCGTTGAGGTTGTACGTGACTCCGGTCGTCGGGTTCCTGTAACTCGAGAGCTCGAAGACCTCCCAGCCCATGTCCTCGATGTCCACGGGATCGAAAACGTCTGTTCGGTATCCGATGCCCGTCGTGCCCCACTGGTACGGCACGGCGAGCAGGCCGGGGTTGGTTACCGGATCCCACGTAATCCCGCTGTCTCTCCCCCTCGGATTCGGATACGTCTGGCTGTTACTCCGGAACGCATATCCGTTCAGCGTCGGGTCGCGAAAGTCCACCTGGGCGGGATTGTTGTATCCGCCGAAGTCGTAGTTCCATGTGGACGGGATCCCTGGGATCGACACATACGGGCCGAAGATGTTCACGTAGTTCGGGATCCAATCCATGTTCAGGTTGACGAGTTGGCCCGCCTTATCGAGGGTCTCGACCATGTAGTTCGTGGGGAACATGACGTCGAATTTCCGGCCTGTCTGTGTCACCCACGTGAAGAGTTCCTCATTCGCGGTGTAGATGTTGCTCGTCCACTCCACAGAGATTCCGTCGATGCCCCACCTCTCGTTCATCCATCGGGCGAAGTCATTCACAACTTGGCCTGGCCAATAGTCATACCACTGGGCGACGACGAGCGTCTTCTTGCCCGCCGGGAAGTCGGAAGGGTCCAAGGTGTTTGGCTTTCCGGCGACTCTGCCGCTGTAGTCGGGGACCCGATCGTAGGCCACGACGCCCGTCTCAATCTCCCACGGCTTCCTCCCATACGCAGCGAAACGAGCCAAGCCCGGGAGATAGACTAGCCCGGAAGCGACTCCCGCGGCCGAAAGGGCTGCATATGTGCCGTATTCGAGGAACTTGCGGCGCGAAATGCCCGGGTCGTTGACCATAGACCCCCCCCAGCCGGTCGGATCCTGCCGTTTGAGTGGCACCCTACGAATGGCGGCGCCGCTATAAGAGTTGTCCATCATCGTTGGGCGCAGGGTCCTCCAACGAAGGTTAAAGAGGGGTCTTCCGTTCCTTGTCCCGCACCGGCCATCTGGGGATGATGGAGGAGTGGGCGCAACCGCCACTAAAGAGGCATGGCGACGAGGGTGGATTCGGAGACTCGCCAGGCTCACCCGTGGCGAGCCGGTCGTCCGTCGGACGCTCATACTCTTGCCCCCCCTTTTTTGGCTCGGCCTCTTCCTAATCGCCCCGCTCGTGATCGTTTTCTTCTACGGGTTTGCGACTTACGACGACGCCTACGTTTTGCGCCTATGGCCGTTCGATTCCGGAAACTATCTCGATGCGGTCAACCCAACCGCCGTCGTGATCCCATACCTCCTCCGGACGTTTGGGATTGCCGCCGTGACGACGGTTGTTTCGCTGTTCTTCGGCTACAGTATCGCCTATTACATCGCGCGAATCGCGAAGGAGAAGCATCGCGGGATCCTGATGGCGCTCATCATCGTGCCGTTTTGGATAAGCTTCATCGTACGCGTGTACGGCCTGACCCCGTTCGTGAATGAGAGTTCCTGGTTCCATCTGGCATTGCGATCGAACCCTCTGGGATCTGCGTTTTCGTCTTTTCTAATCGGGGCGTTCGGGTTGAGAACCGGTGGCCTTGTGGTCTTCACGCTGATGTATGTTTGGCTTCCGTTCATGATTCTCCCGCTCTACTCCTCTCTTTCCAAACTGGATCCGACCTTGCTCGAGGCGGCGTACGACCTGGGCGCGAGCCGATGGCGAGCGTTTTTCTCGGTCACGCTACCGCTCACGTATCCTGCGATCGTCGTGGGCTCCATTCTGATCTTCATCACGACCTGCGGCGAATTCGTAACTCCCGATTTGGTAGGCGGCCGTTCCTGGTACTTCATCGGGAACTACATCTACAATCAGTTCAACCTCGTGGGTGGCCTCCCGCAGGCGTCCGCGTCCGCGGTCTTCATTATCCTCGTGACGGTCGCTTTGATCAGCACGTACCGCCGCTATGCGGAACTGGAAGAAGGTCAGGTCGCTCGGAAAAGCCGAGTTGTCGCCGCTTTTCGTCAGGCGTTGGGATGGATCCGCCGTACCAGGATGGCCCCGCCGGCGCCCGAAGCCCTTCCGGACGGTTCCGCTCCCGGGCCCGGGGAAAAGCCCCGCGGGCTACTGGGGGTTGAGACGACCGGAGGAGTCCCTAGAGCAGGCTGGGAGCGTGCGTTAGACGTGATCGCGGAAAGGGCTGGGAAGCACCTGCTCGCGCTCGTAACGTACGGGATGATTGTGCTCTTTTTCCTTCCGTTGATCGTCGTGGGCGTGTTCTCTCTGAACGCGATCGATTCGACGGACGTGTTTCAGTGTTGTTCCCTCACTTCGTATGTCGGGAGCAGAGACCGCGACGGTCTGTGGCAGGACCCCGTGGCGCGAAACTCGATTTTCTACAGCTTCGCCGTGGCCTTCGTGTCGTCCGCCATCGCAACCCTGTTTGGCCTCTTCGCGGCCTTCGCGATAAGCCGGTATCCCTTTCGCTTGAGGAGCGAGATCAACACGGTCATGTACTTGGGCCTGGTGATCCCGAGCATTGTGCTCGGGATATCG
>Ga0209854_1000029_pt1 | contig 24167 bp, 20 predicted proteins | sample GWRWS3_30_40_FD_187234 | JGI IMG/M metagenome (GOLD analysis project Ga0209854, IMG submission 187234) | Riverbed sediment microbial communities from areas with vegetation nearby in Columbia River, Washington, USA - GW-RW S3_30_40 (SPAdes)... | ecosystem: Environmental > Aquatic > Freshwater >... | reverse complement strand
CTTGGCCACATGCGCAAGGCTGGAGATGGTCACCGTCTCGAACAGGTCGGCGAGGCCGAGGCCTCGCAGCACATTAAACAGCCGCGTATCGAAGTTGGAGATGATGCCCAGTTCGAACCCATGCTCTTTCAGTTCCTTGAGAACGCCCAACGTCTCAGGATAGAGCTTCCACCGTTCAGGACCGTCGAAGGCGTGAAAGACCTCCTCGAAATAGTCATCGAACTGCTCGATCATCCCGACACGGTAAAACACGTTGTGGACGATGTCGAACCACCAGAGTCGTTCGCACCGTTTGATCTCGGCTGGCTCGCTCACCGCGAAGACCGGAGGCGGAGCCTCATGGAAGGCGCGCTTGAACGCTTCCTTCACGGCGGCGAGTGACTCACTCGTTCGCTTGAAGCCATATTTTTCCGCATGGCTTAGATAAATCTCTCCCACCGAGCCTTTCACATGAAAGAGGGTTCCTGCCGCGTCAAAGAAGACGACTTTGACCTTGCTCACGGTGGCTCCATCCTGCCGCGCCGGAGTTCTTGAGCCGGAATGAGACCCGCTGGAGTGACGCTGTCCGCTGCCCGCAATCGTTCGATGCCGTCTCGGCAGTAGCCCAACGGTAGCCAGCGGCACTGGCCGCAAATGCTCGGCAGGCTTTCGCCTGTCAGAGAGGTCCGAATGCGACCCAGAATTTCACTCCACTGCACTCGGATTCCCGCCGTCAGCCCAAGCAGGCTGAGGACAAGTCGATCCTGCGCTTTCATACTTTCTTCAAACCCATCGCCATTGAGCGAGCAACCAGACGAGGCCAGATGGGGACAGGCTCCGCACACCGTGTCAGGGGCATCCACGACTTCAACCCATTGATCGGGATGCTCGGCCAGGTCATGGTGAATTCGAGCAAGATTGTCAATAAAGGACGGGCTATACCCCTCGCCTCGAAATCCCTGGAGACAGAGGAGCGTGTGGGCTCTTAGCCGAAGGTCTGCGCGACTCTCATGACCGACGGCATCTTCTGCCACGACGCTTCCACCTCTTAGGACTCGTACAACCCCGCGCTGCGAAGAATTACAGCCGCTGTGCGGAGATTGTAAGCACCCATCGTTACGAAGTCAAAACGTCGCTCAAATAGCGGGTTTCCTTGACAAAGAGGAGACCCTTTGCTAGCTTCGAATTCGTTCAGAATACTTTAACAATATTGGTGACTTGCATGGCCTCCTGCCTCTTCATCATTGACATCAGTCCGGCTGTACGACGGCTGGTGGAGCAAGCGTCAAGCGCAGAAGGATACGAGGTGACTGCGTTCGATGACGGTCCCTCTGCCCTTCACGCGGCGAAGCGCCTGCGGCCCGAGCTGATCATCGCTGATTATCATCTCGAGGGCATCAAGTTCACCAACTTTTGTGAAGAACTAGACACGCTGGAAAGTGCGCCGCATATCTCCATTCTTTCACTGATCAACCTTGCGGATCGACCAGATGAGGAACATTTGCGCTCCCTTGGCGTCAAAGCATTCCTCAAGAAGCCCCTCCAACTACACCACCTGAGCGAGGCGCTCAAGAAACTTCGCAGCGATGCACAGCAAGCCGCTGCCCCACCGAAGGTACCTGTCCGGAAAGCCAGAACCTGGCCGCCCATTTCTCAGGCGACTGTGGAAGACGGCGGCCAGTCGCCGGACCAGGATGACTTGGATGAAGCAGAGACATCCGATGAGAACGTAAATGTCAATCCCGTTGTCCCATCTGCTCCACCAAAAGAGCCGAACGTCGCCAAGACCACCATCCAGGCAAGCGCCCCTGGAAAGTCGGAGGCCCCGGCAGAAGAGGCGATGCGCGGTTTGTTGTCACAGCTTGCCCAGACGACAGCGGAACAGGCGGAACGCAGGATGTCAAAACTGGTGCCTGATCTCGTCGCACGGGAGGTCGCGACACATCTCAAACAGATCGTCCATTCTGAAGTTTCGACCCAGCTTGCCACAGCCATCTCGCTTGAGCAGATCACGAAGGTCTTGCGGGACGCTGTGGAACGTGAGCTTCCGAACATCGCAGACCAGCACATCTCAGGAATGGAACGCACGATCCAACAGAATCTCTCTGACACGGCTGGCCAGGCGGTCGAGAAGATCACGGATAAGCTGGTCAGAGAACTCGTGGACCCGACAGTGCGGAAACAGCTCCCGGAAGTGGTGCGTCAGCAGCTTCCCTCGATCGACACACTTATGAAAGAGGCGGCACGGGAAGCTGCATCCCAGTACGCCCGTCAAGCGGCGGAAGACATCGTCCGCGAGATGGCGAAGGACGCTATCAAGCAAGCAGTGGATAAGATGGTTCCGGACATGGCTGAAGCTGTGATCAAGAAGGAAATTGAACGACTGACCGCCTGAAACTGAGCACCATACTGACGCCTATTTCTTCCCGCCTCGTTTCAGCCGCCTGCTCTTGGCCAGCCCTTTCATCCGTTGGATGTTTTTGCGATGCTTCTTTCGAACTTTTCGGTCCTTCTCTCGTCCTCGTGCCATGATGAGTAAGTCCCCCTCTCCCTTGTAGCTTGTATGCAAGGCGGAGGCGTGCCCGTTAGCGCCGCCTCCTAGCGGCGCGATCTATACCATAACCCTCTTGACCGGTACAAGCATTTGGCCGGCAAATCCGCACCTTGCGCTTCGGCTCTCCTTGTCGGGCAACGGGCAGCATGTTAAGATTCTCTCCCGTTCGCTCCAACTAGGAACAGCCAACCATGGCGTCTCGACAGTTAGAGAAAACCTACGACCCCAAGCAGGTCGAAGAACGCTGGTACCAGTTCTGGATCGAGAAGGGCTATTTCCATGCCTCCGCCGACGATCCGGGCACGCCCTATTCGATCGTGATCCCGCCCCCCAACGTTACCGGCTCTCTCCACATCGGTCACGCCTTGAACAACTCCCTCCAGGATATTCTGATTCGGTGGCGCCGTATGCAGGGTCGCAATGCCCTGTGGATGCCCGGAATGGACCATGCCGGCATCGCCACGCAGAACGTTGTGGAACGTCAACTCATGGCGGAGGAAGGGCTATCACGCGACGATCTCGGACGCGACAACTTCATTCAACGGGTCTGGAACTGGAAGAACACGTCCGGAGGGGTCATTCTCCAACAACTGAAGCGGCTGGGAGCTTCCTGTGACTGGGACCGTCTCCGTTTTACGATGGATGAGGGTCTCTCCAAGGCTGTTCGCGAAGTCTTCGTCCGGCTTCATGAAGATGGGCTCATCTACCGGGGCGAACGGCTGATTAACTGGTGCCCCCGATGCCTCACCGCTCTCTCCGACATTGAAGTTGAGCACGAGGAAACAAAAGGCAAGCTCTATCATATCGAGTACCCGCTGAGCGATGCCCCGAACACTCGACTCGTCGTCGCGACCACCAGGCCGGAGACCATGCTGGGCGACACCGCCGTCGCCGTCCATCCGGAAGATCCGCGCTACAATCATCTAATCGGCAAGAAGGTGAGGCTACCGTTAACGTCTCGTGACATTCCGATTGTCGGTGATCCAATCCTGGTGGATCGGGAATTCGGCACGGGAGCCGTCAAGATCACACCTGGGCACGACTTCAACGACTTCGAAGCCGGAGAACGGCATCATCTGCCTCGTCTCTCGATCCTTGACCGCCATGCCCGGATGGATCCCGCAGGCCTCCGAGTTGCCGCGGTGGAAGAACCAGTCATTAGCGAAATTGCGTCGCTTGCTGTTGGGAAAGCGAGGCCAAAGATTGAACATCTGCTCAAGGCTCGGGGCTTCCTGACCAAAGTCGAAGACCACAAGATGGCGCTGGGCAAGTGCTACCGGTGCAAAACCATCGTCGAACCGTATCTTTCGCCACAGTGGTTCGTCAAAATCAAGCCATTGGCTGAACCGGCCATCAAGGCAGTGGAAGACGGTCGAATTCGATTAATTCCTGAAGCGTGGGTGAACAACTACCTCGGTTGGATGCGGGACATCAAGGACTGGTGCATCTCTCGTCAAATCTGGTGGGGTCATCAAATTCCAGCCTGGTACTGCCGAAGCTGTAACGAGGATGCGATCCTCGAAACAGCCTCAAAAAAGTCGTTCACAATTGCTGCCAATGCCAAACCAATCGTTGCCAGAGCGGCACCCGCTCACTGCCCAGATTGCAGCGGCGGCGAATTTATCCGCGACCCAGATGTCTTGGACACCTGGTTCTCCTCAGCCCTGTGGCCCTTCTCGACGCTGGGCTGGCCCGAGCAGACGCCGGAACTTAAGACCTTCTACCCAACCAGCACGCTTGTCACCGGCTTGGACATCTTGTTCTTCTGGGTCGCCCGCATGATCATGATGGGGCTCAAGTTCACCGGCAAAGTGCCGTTCAACGATGTCTATATCCATGCGCTAGTCCGCGACGTGGAAGGCCAGAAGATGAGCAAGTCAAAGGGCAACGTAATTGACCCGTTGAGCGTGATGGACCAGTACGGGACTGACGCGTTACGGTTCACGCTGGCCTCGATGGCCTCTCCCGGGCGCGACATCAAGCTGGCCGAGGAACGGATCGAAGGCTACCGGAACTTCGCCAACAAAATCTGGAACGCCGCCCGCTTTATCCTGATGAATCTGGAAGGGCCCCCAGCCAAATCCTCTGTCACTAATCGTTCTGACGACGACAAATGGATTATTAGCCGACTCCAGCGAACTATCCACACGGTTGCCACTCTTCTTGAAGAGTACCGTTTTGACGAAGCTGCTAACGCACTTTACCACTTTATCTGGCATGAATACTGCGACCAGTACATCGAACGTGCCAAACTGGCTATGACTGATAAGCAGTCACCGCAGGCAGAACTCACGCGTACCAATCTTGTTGAGAGCTTCGAGACCATGTTGCGTCTCCTTCATCCATTTATGCCATATATCACCGAAGAAATCTGGCAGAAACTACCCCATATCGGCGAGAGCATTACTGTGGCGCCATATCCGACCCCAAACGATGACCTCATAGATGAGGTCATCGAGCAGGAGCATGAAAAAGAACAGCGTGTCGTCGCCTCAGTGACTAGCGCCACAACTGCACAGGGCATTTCACCATCCCGGAATTTTTGGATCGCCATTGTACCTTCAGATGATGAAGTTAAAAACTTTCTCGAACCTCGTGAGTTGAAAATCATGTCTTTGACCCGTGCGAGTGAGCTTTGGAAGGGGAAGTCAGACAATATCCCAAATGGTGCCAGCCCAAACATAGTCGTCATAGGTGGCGGCCACGCTGAGATCTTTGTCTGGGCCCAGAAAGGCACTATTGATATCGCCAAGGAAATAAGCCGGAAGGAGAAACGTCACAGAGATCTCTCCATTCAAATTGAGCAGAGGCAGAAGAAACTTTCAAACCCTGACTTTGTCGCCAATGCGCCACCACATGTTATAGAGAAAACTCGGAAGGAGCACGAAGAGTATTGTCTGGAGGGCGAGAAGTTATCTCAGGAACTGCGGCGCCTGCGAGAGATGGAGAGGAAAACAGGGTGACTTCCCGTCCTGCAGTACCTGCCGCGTTAACACGAGACCTCGTCGCCCGAGCCTTAGCTGAAGATCTCGGCAACGGCGATGTGACGACCCAGGCGCTCTTGTCTTCGGCGGTCCCCGCTAGAAGCACGATCGTCGCCGAGCAGCCTGATGGGCTCGTCGTCGCTGGCCTTACAGTAGCACTGGAAGTCTTTGCGCAGGTCGATCCGACGTTGGAATGCATGGCTTCGCTGGCGGATGGAGACAGTGCGACGAGGGGCACAGTAATTCTCATCATCACAGGTGATGGCCGTTCCATGCTGAAAGCGGAACGTGTGGCCTTGAATTTCCTTCAGCGCCTCTCAGGAATTGCAACGCTGACGGCAAAGTTCTGTGAGGCAGTGAAGGGCCATCGCGTCAAGATCGTGGACACGAGGAAAACGACGCCAGACCTGCGACCCCTAGAGAAATGGGCAGTCCGGTTGGGCGGCGGTATCAATCACCGACAATCGCTCAGTGATGGCATCCTGATCAAAGACAACCACCTTGCGTTAGCCGACGGCGATGTCGCTCGAGCCTGTCGGCTGGCTCGCGAACGGGCTCCGCACGGGTTGAAGATCGAAGTCGAGGTCCAGACCCTTGACCAAGCACGGGCTGCCCTCGATGGAGGAGCTGACATCATTCTCCTCGACAATATGGACTTGCCATCAATTAGAAAGGCCGTAGATCTGATCAAGGGACGGACTCTGATCGAAGTCTCTGGCGGAGTCACGCTGGCTAATGTTCGAGAGATCGCGGCCGCTGGCCCTGACCTGATTTCTATTGGCGCCTTGACTCACTCTGCCCCGGCTGCCAACCTCAGCATGGACATCGTGCCGGCTCGGGGCCGACGATCCAAAAAGAGGTGATGACGTGTCGTCACCTACCGACTCCCAAGCCCTCACCTCTGAGACCATCCGCGCCGTTCTGCGTACCAAGACCTTCGGTCGAACGCTCCACATCCTGCATGAGACCCCCTCGACGAATACCGCCGCCATGGCCCTGGCCCAGAAGGGAGCAGAGGACGGCACAGTGGTCGTCGCGGAACAGCAGACAGCAGGACGAGGGCGGCTCGGCCGGAGTTGGTATTCTCCTGCCGGAGCGAACTTGTACTGCTCAGTGATTGTGCGACAGACGCCTGGACCAACTCAACTGACTGAGTGGCTGTCCTGGGTTCCGCTTCTCTCGGCAGTCGCGGCAGCTCGTGCAATACAGGAAGTCGCTGCCCTACAGGTTCGACTCAAATGGCCTAACGACATCATCATCGGTCAGCGCAAGCTAGGCGGGGTACTCTGCGAGAGCAGCCACTCCCACACACAAGGCACGTTCGTGGTGGTGGGGATCGGGATCAACGTGAACAGCGCGCAAGACGCTTTTCCAGACGACCTCCGCGACCTCGCTACCTCACTCGCAGCCGAGGCCGGTCACCCTTTTGACCGAGCCGCACTCTTAGCCTCCCTGTTGTTGGAGTTGGAGCGCTCTGAAGGTCTTCTCTTGGGACAATCCGTTGATTTGAAGCACGAATACGTGAGGTTATGTTCCACGCTCGGCTGCCACGTGCAAATCAGCCTGGCCGACGGGGAGATCGTGGAAGGCCGGGCCGATTCGATCAACCCTGACGGCTCATTGAGAATAATCCGGAACGGAGCGAACGCCGGAACCATACTTGATCTTCGAGCTGGAGACGTGACCCATCTACGCTAACTCAGATGCTGCTTGCCATCGACATTGGAAACTCCAACATGGTCTGGGGGATCTTCGAGATCCACACTTTGAAACAACACTGGCGGCTGAATACCGATCCCGCCAGAACCTCTGATGAGCATGGAAAGATTTTCGAGAGCCTGCTCCGCGCCTCTGGGATCGGCCCGGATCAGGTCACCGGTGTGATCCTCTCCAGCGTGGTGCCGGCTCTGACCCCTGCCATCGAGCAGATGTCGGAGACATTGTTCCACCACAAGGCGCTCCTGGTATCTCCCGATCTTGATACCGGTCTCAAGCTCTCGTATACCAATCCCCGTGAGCTCGGAAGCGATCGACTGGTCAACGCTGCCGCAGCCTATGCGCGATACAAGTGCGCGCTCATCATCATTGATCTGGGAACCGCGACCACATTCTGTGCGATCACTCAGGCTGGAGAGTACCTCGGGGGTGTCATCGCGCCTGGCCTGGGTATTGCCGCCGATGCCCTGTTTTCCCGGACAGCCAAACTGCCTAAGGTCGATCTGGTTCGTCCCAAGACGGTTATCGGGAAGGATACAGTCAGCAGCATCCAGTCAGGGCTCATCTTCGGGTACGCCGGACTTGTCGATGAAATTGTGGTCCGGATGCAGCAGGAGCTCGAGGAGAAAGCCAGGGTGATCGCGACCGGTGGTCTATCATCAGTGATCGCCCCAGAGTCCCGTACAATCCAAGAGGTGAGCCCTTTCCTAACGCTGGAAGGGTTGGAATGGCTCTACCGCCGGACGCGCGGTGACGGCTAGGCTCCCGAACTGCTTCTTCCTGTTCCCTCCAACCGCTTGAGGTTTCTCTTCAACAAAAGTGAGCTAACCGGTTGACTTTAGAACTCCCGGTGGCTATCTAACCCCCTAATAGGTTTGCATTGTGAACGAAAAAGACGAAATTCAAAATACAATCAGTGAGTTAGGCCGGGCATCATCTGAATCCAAGGAAGGGCCGGACTCCACAGGCACGGAACCAGAATCATTGGAGGAGATCAAGGCGCTACAGGACAAATACCTCCGGTTGGCAGCCGAGTTCGACAATTACAAGCGATTGTCGCTGCGAGAACAACGCGACTCTGCGCGCTTTGCGAACGAGGGCCTCCTCAAGGAATTGCTCCCGATCCTTGATAACCTTGAACGTGCGGTTCGGTCTTCAAAGGAAAAACAGAGGCGTGACGGACTCATCCAAGGAGTGGAACTTACGTTGAAGCAGTTCATGGAAACCCTGGCAAAGTTTGGCGTTCGTCCGATCGCCAGCGTCGGCCAGGCCTTTGATCCCTCCCGTCATGAGGCAGTGGCTCGCGTGGAATCGAACACCGTCCCGGCCGGCTCAGTGGTTGATGAATTTCAGCGGGGATACTATTTGCATGACCGAATCTTACGGCCAGCCATGGTCACGGTCTCGGCAAACGAGCAAGCAGACCAGGGAACGGCCTCCGAAGGACCTCAAGAGTCATCGAGTGGCGCCCCGAACTAACCTCATGCGTTTTGAGGAAGGAGAGCACACATGGGAAAGGTCATAGGCATTGATCTCGGGACAACCAATTCGTGCGTCGCCATCATGAGCGGTGGAGACCCTGTGGTCATCGCCAATGCGGAAGGCACCCGGACCACTCCTTCCGTCGTCGCGGTCACGGACAAAGGGGAGCGGCTCATCGGTCAAATCGCCAAACGCCAGGCGATCACGAACCCGGAAAACACGATCTATTCGATCAAGCGGCTCATGGGTCGCAAATACAACAGCCGGCAGGTTCAAGAAGCGATCAAGCGCCTGCCCTACAAGGTGGTCGAGGCTAGTAACGGCGACGCCCACGTCGAGATCCGCGGGAAGCGGTACAGCCCGGCAGAGGTATCTGCGATGATTCTCCAGAAGATGAAGCAAACCGCAGAGGACTACCTGGGTGAAAAAGTGACCGAAGCGGTCATCACCGTGCCGGCTTACTTTGATGACAGCCAGCGCCAGGCCACCAAGGATGCAGGACAGATCGCGGGCCTCAACGTCCTCCGCATTATCAACGAACCAACCGCGGCCTCGCTGGCCTATGGACTCGACAAGAAGAAGGACGAACGGATCGCTGTCTATGACCTCGGTGGCGGAACATTTGATATTTCAATCCTTGAGATTGGAGAAGGCGTGTTCGAGGTGAAATCCACCAACGGGGATACCTTCCTTGGGGGAGATGACTTCGATCTGCGGATCATGGACTGGCTGGTGGACGAGTTCAGGAAAGATCAGGGTATTGACCTTCGCAAGGACCGGATGGCCTTGCAGCGTCTCAAGGAGGCGGCAGAACGAGCCAAGATCGAATTGTCCTCGTCGCAGGAGAGTGAGATTAACCTCCCGTTCATCACCGCGGATGCCAACGGACCGAAGCACCTGGTGATAAAACTCACTCGCGCGAAGCTCGAGCAACTGGTTGACGATCTGATTCAGCGCACCATCGAACCGTGTAAGAAGGCCATGGCCGACGCCGGCGTGACGGCGCGCGACATTCAAGAGGTTGTGCTTGTCGGCGGCATGACCCGGATGCCGAAAACCATCCAAGTGGTGCGCGAGTTTTTCGGGAAGGAGCCCCACAAGGGGGTCAATCCCGACGAAGTCGTGGCGGTCGGTGCCGGGATACAGGGCGGCGTGCTGAAAGGCGACGTGAAGGATGTGCTGCTCCTGGACGTCACTCCGCTCACGCTGGGCATCGAGACCTTGGGCGGCATCTTCACGCACATTATCGATCGCAACACCACGATCCCGACCAAGAAGAGCCAGATCTTCTCCACCGCAGCCGATAACCAAAGCGCAGTCACGATCCGCGTCTTCCAGGGCGAGCGCGAGATGGCCAACGACAATAAGCTGCTCGGTCAGTTCGACCTGGTCGGTATTCCGCCAGCTCCACGCGGCGTGCCGCAAGTCGAGGTGACCTTCGACATCGATGCGAACGGCATCGTGCACGTCTCGGCCAAGGATCTGGGCACGCAGAAAGAACAATCCATCAAGATCACAGCCTCGAGCGGCCTCGCCAAGGACGAAATCGAACGGATGGTCAAGGAGGCGCAAGCCCATACCGAAGATGACAAGCAGCGGAGGAAGCTGGCTGAAGCCCGCAATCAGGCCGACAGCCTGATCTACGGCACGGAGAAAAACCTTACGGAGCACGGGGATAAAGTCAGCGAGGACGACAAGAACAAGATCAAAGACGCCATCGCGGCGGTCCGCAAGGCGATGGAGGGCAACGAGCCGTCGGCCATCGAGTCGGCCATGCAGACCCTGAGCACCGCCTCCCACAAACTGGCGGAGGAAATGTACAAGAAGGCCACGGCCTCAGCGCCAGGTTCTGAGGGTCCAGCGCAAGGGAACGGCGGCGCTTCCGCGAAAAGCGATGACAAGGTCGTGGACGCCGAATTCGAAGAAGTGGACAAAGACAAAAAGTAAGCTACAATACCGCTAGTGAGGACCGGGTTTTGCAGCCGCAGAACCCGGTCTTTTTCACCAAGAACCGAAATGGTTCACGTGGCAAAACGCGACTACTATGAAACCCTCGGAGTTGACCGCAACGCCTCCGATGAGGATCTGAAGAAAGCCTTCCGCAAGCTGGCCCGCCAATACCACCCTGACCTCCAAAGCGGAGAGCAGCAGAAAAAAACCTCGGAAGAAAAATTCAAAGAGGTCAACGAGGCCTATGAGTCCCTCAGCGACCCTGAGAAGCGGAAGCGCTATGACACATTCGGACACGCAGGGGGACCGCAGGGCTTTGGCGGAGGATTTGAAGGCTTCGATTTCGGTCGCGGTGGGTTCGGCGACGTCTTCAACGATATCTTCGAGGACTTCTTCGGAGGCGGTGGTCGGGGACGCCAACGGGCAGAGCGTGGCTCAGACTTGCAGTACAACCTTGAGCTGTCTTTCGAAGAAGCGGTCTATGGTAAAGAAGCCAAGCTGAGGATTCCACGATGGGAACTTTGCCAGGAATGTAAGGGAACCGGCGCGCGGTCGGCCGCCGCTCTGAAGCCCTGTCCCGGTTGTAAAGGGGCCGGTGAGCTCCGTTTTCAGCAAGGATTCTTCAGCGTCAGCCGCCCCTGCACCCAGTGCGAGGGAAGCGGCCAGATTATTTCGGACCCCTGTGGCACTTGCCGAGGGCGTAAGCGGGTCTATCGAGAACGAACACTGTCCGTGCACATTCCCGCCGGAGTCGAATCGGGGATGCGGTTGCGCTTGGCCAACGAGGGTGAGCACGGTCTCAACGGCGGTCCTCCAGGCGATCTGTATGTGGCCATTGCCGTCAAGCCCCATCCCTTCTTCAAACGAAAGGGCACCGACATCCTCTGTGACGTGCCGGTCAGTTTCGTCACGGCTGCGCTCGGCGGGAAGGTAGAGGTCCCGACTCTCACAGGGAACACGGTGATCAAAATCCCGGCCGGCACGCAGCATGACAAAGTTCTTCGTCTGAAGGGGCTCGGGGTCCCGAACCTGCAGGGCCATCAGACAGGGGATCATTTGATGAGAATCAAGATCCAGATTCCGACCAAACTGTCTCCTAAGCAAAAGGAGTTGTTGGGGGAATTTGCAAAAGAGAGCGGGATGTCCACGGACACCGAGGGCGACGGATTTTTCGATAAAATGAAAACGTTTTTTGAGTGAGTGGCCCCCTGCCCGGCCGGGCGAAACCTCTTCGGCGCATGCCGGTTTTTTTCATCACCTCAGAGCAAGTGCAGAATGGGACCGCGACGATCACGGGCCCCCTGCTCCACCATATACGAACAAGCCTCCGTACCAGAATCGGCGAGACCCTCTGGGTGGGAGATGACCGACGCCGTCGACACCTGATCCAGGTGACCCAACTCGACCGTCACTACCTTGTCGGTCAGGTCCTGGAACAGCACGACGGACCAATACGCCGAAGTCCGGCTGTCACGATCGGACAAGCCATTCTGAAAAGCGATCGAATGGACTGGATGATTCAGAAAGCAACCGAGCTCGGCGCCGCCTCGTTCGTGCCGCTCGTCGGACGATACGCCATCGTTCGGCCCAAGGCCGCGCGTGTCACGACTCAACAGCAACGTTGGCAGCGGATCGCGCTCGAAGCGGCTCAGCAGGCCGAACGTTGGGAGATTCCAGCGATTGCCGCCCCATGCGAGTCCGCTGAGTTTTTTGCGAAACAGTCTCCTGCAGACGTGACTTTGATCTTGAGTGAACGAGGCCACGGACGGAGCCTTGCCTCGATCCCCTTGCCGAGCAGCCCCGAGAGCACCATTGTGATTGCAACCGGGCCTGAAGGGGGGTGGGCAAACGAAGAACTGGCCGCAGCCATGGAGCACGGATTTACGCCCGTCACCTTAGGAAAGCGAATCCTGCGGGCTGAGACGGCCTCGCTGGTCGCCTTGAGCATCCTCCAGAGCCGTCTTGAAGAGCTGGGCTAGAGGACGTGAGGGGAGAGGTGTGAAACGTGGGGAGAACGCTGGCTTTCCCTGAACCCCTTACGCCTCACTCCTAACGTTTTACGGTCTTCACGGGCGCGCCGTGATGTGGAGAATCGTGCCCCGTTCGCCGCTGGCCCAGCCGTGGTGCGGATCGGGGAAGGAGAGACCGAACAGAGAAGCCTTGGTCCCGTTTTCCTGCTCAACCCAGGTAAAGCCCGCGTCGGTCGAGCGCAAGATGGAGCCCCGTTCTCCAACGATCCAGCCGGCCTTTGGGCTGGTAAAGCGAATCTTGATCAGATCAGTCGGCCTGGAACAAGTGCGGAGGCAGGCGAAGGTCCGGTCGATCCACCGCTTGCCCCCATCAGTCGTCTGAAACATTGCGCCCGCGTTTCCGACAGCCCATCCGTTCAGTTGGTCCGTGAAAAAGACGTCGAAAAAGGTGGCGGCGCTTTGGGTTTCTTGAGTAGTCCAGGTGAGTCCACCGTCTTCAGTTAAGAGTATGGTCCCCAAGGCTCCAACCGTGCCTCCATGGTTCTGATCAAAAAAATGAACCGCATAGAGGACCGCACTAGTTCCGCTGGTCTGGTCCGTCCAGCGAACACCACTGTCTTCTGTATGCAAGATCGTCCCTCCGGCGCCCACAGCCCATCCCGATGAGGGCGTCAGGAAATAGACTCCGTAGAGGGCTACCTGGGTTCCGCTGGGCTGTCCCGTCCAGGTTTCTCCGCCGTCTTTGGAATGGAGAACGATTCCATTCGACCCGACCACCCAACCGTGAATCTTGTCAGAAAAAAAGACTCCGGTGAGTAGTGCGCTGGTCCGACTCGGCACCGGCTTCCACCGCTTGCCACCATCCACGGTCTTCAGGATCGCCCCACCGGCCCCAACCGCCCACCCAACCCTGGCATCAAGAAAATAAACGCTCATCAGGGTGACTTCGGTTCCGCTCTTTTGTGCCGCCGGCGCTAGGCTCGGCTTTTCCGCCCTTGGCGCGGTGGTGACAGCGAAGCCCAACGCAACCAGCGAGATCAGGATCAACCTCTTCGCCCAACGCCGAGCCTTCATGGACAGCTCAGTCTCGGCCACGATCCGGCCCGGGATCCTTAAAATAGCCCTGATCCGGGAGACCCTTGGCCTGGATGGTGAATTCCCCGGCCACCACGTTCACCCATTGCTTGGCTGTGCAACAGCTTCCGTCAGGCAGCAAATCCCACGACCCTCGACGAACCATCAAAGGCCCCTTGGTCATATCGGGAAAAAATTCGTTCGCTTTCCCGACCCCGAACACAGGCCGCCTGGGCACTCGTACCTTGATTTCCGTATCGCTCCAGGACACCACGATGGCGGCCACGCCGTTAAAGAGCACCTCGCTTCTTGACACATTCTCCCCTAACTGGATCGGCAGAAAATCATGTCCCCCCTCATTGAGGCCAGGCTGTGTCTGTTCCGTCGTCTTCAAAAAGTTGCCGAACCCGGACCCTTTAATCGTGACAATCTCGTCCAACCCGGCGGAGGTAGGCTCAAACGACTCGACCTTGGGGGTGACCACCGTGAAGGTCCCGGCCACCGTGGAGACAATCTCTCGCGCGGCGCAGCAGGAGCCATCCGCTTTCGGAGTAGTCGCCCCGCGTCGAATCACGACAGGCCCGCTCTTGGCGCTGAAGGGCACCCAGACATCAATCTTGTCGTCATGCCACCGATAGACCACGGCCGGCACGCCCCCAAATTCCACTCCATTCTCACCCTTGTCAAAGTCGGCGAACGCAAAGGGGGTGGAGCCGCTCTCCGAGAAAAACCCGAAGTTTTCACCGGAAACCCTCACCAGGCTCCCGATCGGCGCACTGGCCGGCGACAGGCCGGCTGCTTTGGACACAAGCACGGTGAAGTTCCCCACGGTCCGCTGCGTCTCCCCACGTTTGACCACGACCGGTCCACTGGTAGCTCCCAGCGGCACGTGAGCCACAATCACCCCGTCAGTCCACTTCGCCACCGTGGTCGGCTGACCATTCAGCAAGATGGCATCTCCAGGTTCCATGCTCGCGCCAAATCCTTTGCCGAACAGCACGACCTTCGTCCCGACCGGCCCACTGGTCGGATCAACCCGGACAGAGGGCAACACTCTCAGCGGAAGGGCATTACTCACGCTGTATTCAACTGGGGCGCAGCAAGACCCGTCCGGCAAGGGATCCGATGACGCGAGCCGGACGACGACATCGCCCGACGCGGCGTTCCCGGGCACCTCCACCTCGAGCTTGTCGTTCCGCCATTTCCGGACCCGCGCCGGCACCCCGCTGATCAGCACATCATTCACCCCGAACATCGTGTTCGGATCCTTGGAGCCAGCCGTATTCCCGAAATGCTCACCGGTGATCCGGAGAATCGCGCCAGGCTCCGCCTCGGTCGGCTGCAATGTGTGAACCGTCGGGCGCTGAACCGTAAAGGTTCCGGCAGGAATCTTCTTTTTCCCTCTCATCACCTCAACCGCACCGCTGGTGGCACGGAGCGGAACCTTCACCCCAATGAGGTCCACTTCCCAGCGCTGGATCAGAGCCGGCGTTCCATTGAACAAGACCCGATTCTCCTGCGTGGATTTAAATTGGCCGAACCCCTTCCCGGCGATCGTCACGGTCGCCCCTGGTGGAGCCGCGTCAGGAATCAGCTCGGTGCCGGCCCAAGCCTGGCTCAACAAACCAGTGAGCGGAAGGAACCCTAAAGAAAAGAGGGCAACGATCCACATTGGTGCTTCTCCTGGAAACGTGAGGATGGGCTCGCCCCTCAGCGTGGCAACAAACCTCACACACGAGAGGGATGAAGGCCGGAACGGGGTACACCGTCGAGCGAAGGGACGTGAGGCACTATAACAAGCGTGTTTTTTTCTTGTCAAGCCGCACCGGACGCTCCCTCACGGCGCCGGCGACGTGTGTGGGAGGCTTGCCAGCACGGCGGCAGCGGCCTGTCGGACTTCGCGGTCTCCATCCTGGAGAGCCACACGCTCAATGGCAGGCCGGGCCTCATGGGCCTGGATCGCGCCCAAGGCATGGACCGAGAGCAGTCTGACTTGTCGGTCGTTATGCCCCAGGAGTGTTGTAAGGAACGGAACCGCCAGCCGATCTTTGAGTCGGCCGAGCTCTTGAATCGTATTATCCCGGACCATGAGAGGATAGATCATATCTCCTGGAAGGAACGCATGAACATTCTCCGGTTGGTCGCCTCGTGCAGGCTCGTTCTGCATCAGCCTTTGCAAACTCTGGAGCAGCACCTCAGTCTGGTTCAGGCGAGTGGCGACTCGCGCTTTGACGAAATCTCCCACAAAATAGAAGTACGGGTTGGTTTGGAATCGTTCGAGTGTTTCCAAATAGGGAGGGGTGCCTGACTCGGGATTGGCCGAGGATTCCCGGATCGTCATGTCAAGGAGCGAGCCAAGCTCTGGATGCTCGAGACGAATCAAACAGGTGATATCCGTTCCATACATATCAATTTTGTATTGCTTGCCCCGTTCTTCTCGATAGTCCACCTTTACGGTGAGATCGTGGGAATCGGTCGACTTTCGGACCACGGTAAAGCCTGCCGAAGCCAGGTTGGTTCTGAGCGAAGGTGCCACATCAGCAAGGGTCTTCCCTCGCGGCATCCAGGTGGAGAAGGCGACATCCACATAAATAGTCTTGGCATGACGGAGCAGCTCATACTCTGCATCCGTCAATGTTCGCTCACCTGCTGACGCTGATAGGCTACCCCACAGGAGCCCTATCACCAACAGGCACGGCAAGAGACTCGCTCCGCTCATGATGTCACTCCACCGACATCGACGCGAAGGCTACGCACTCAACGGACCTGCAGAATGATCTCCAGCTCAACGGGCGCATTGAGCGGCAGCTCTGCTGCTCCAACGGCCACGCGGGCGTGCCGGCCTGCATCGTCAAAAATCTTAACCAGCAAATCGGAGGCCCCATTGACGACCGCCGGTTGCTGGACGAATCCATCAGCCGAGGCCACATGACCGACCATCCGGACAACTTTCTTGACACGGTCCAACGTGCCCAGTTCCTTTCGGACAATCGCCAGCGCATTGAGCAGGGCAATCCGCGCCGCTTCATAGCCCTGCTCCACGGTCAGATCTGCTCCCAGTTTTCCTGCAAGGACCAGCTTCCCATCTCGAAAGGGAATTACTCCGCTTAAAAACAACAGATCCCCGGCCTGCACAGCCGGAACATAGGTCGCCACCGGCTGGGGCGGGGACGGCAACTCAATGCCGAGTTGTGTTAGCTTCTGCTCAAAGGACAAGATCTTCCTCGTGCGGCTTAGCCAGGCGTGAGCGCATCCAGGAAACTCTCGCCACAGTCCAGGCGCGGAGCGCCCAGCGCCTCGGCAACCGTCTGGCCAAGGTCAGCAAAGGTGCGGCGCGTGCCCAGGTTCACTCCTTGTGCGAGGCGCGGGCCAACCACGAGCAACGGGACATACTCCCGAGAATGATCGGTGCCGGGCGTCGTGGGATCGTTGCCATGGTCAGCGGTCACACAGAGCAGATCACCAGGTCGCACGGCGTCCAGCAGCGCCGGCAGTCTTGCGTCGAACTCTTGCAAGGCCTTGGCATAGCCTGACGGGTTGTTGCGATGGCCGTATAGGGTGTCAAAATCCGCCAGGTTCACGAAGATCAGCCCACGGGGCATGGTCTTGAGCAGTCGAACCGTTTCGCCCATCCCGGCGGCATTGTTGCCCGTGTGGATCGAACGCGTCAACCCGCGCCCGTTGAATAGGTCCTCAATCTTCCCGATGCCCACGATCAGTTGACCGGATCTCTTGAGGATATCCAGCAGGGTCGGACTGGGCGGCTCGACGGAAAAATCGCGACGCCGTTCGGTCCGGACGAATAGACCTGGTTCACCGATGAAAGGGCGCGCGATGACTCTTGCCACCTGATGTGGAGGTTTCAGTAACTTCCTGGCGGCTCGGCACACCCGGTAAAGCTCCTCCACCGGCACTACGCGTTCATGGGCAGCGATCTGAAAGACACTATCGGTGCTCGTATAGACAATCGGTGCACCGGTTCGCATATGTTCCTCACCGAGTTCCTGGATGATCTCAGTACCCGAGGCCGCTCGATTGCCCAGCACTTTCCGGCCGCTGGCCTGTTCAAACAAGTCGAGCATCTCTTTGGGAAATCCTCTCGGATAGGTCGGAAACGGTTCTTCAAGCAGAATACCGGCCATCTCCCAATGGCCAGCCGTCGAATCCTTGCCCCTGGACAGTTGCCCCATCCTCCCGAAGCAGCCATCCGGTTGACCCATCGTACGAATACCGGCGAAGTGACCGATGTGGCCAAGCCCCAGGGCCTCCAAATTTGGCAGCGCAAGCCCTCCGACCGCCTCCGCCACATGCGCCAGCGTGTTGCTCCCCACATCTCCATACTCTGCCGCATCCGGTAGCTCCCCAACGCCGACACCATCCAGCACGATCAGGATCACTCGCTGAATCATGCCGGCACTATAGCAGAAGGAAGCAGAGTTGGAAAAGCAGGGAGGCTGGCCACTAGCTCAATCCAACAAGAGGTCAGGTAGAAGACTACTCTGGCTGGATGAACCGGCGTCGAGTGCAACGATTCGTACCTCCGTCAGGAGACTCGACGGTGAGGACGCCGCTGGTACTTATCCACCGCCCGGTTGTGTTCGATCAGAGTGGTAGAAAATTGATGGGTCCCGTCGTTGCGGGATACGAAATAGAGGTAGGTGGCGGGGGCTGGATACAGAGTGGCCCGAATCGAGTGGAGGCCAGGGTTGGCAATCGGGCCAGGCGGCAGTCCCTGGTTGCGATAGGTATTGTACGGACTGCGTACATCCAAGTCGCGCTTTCTCAAGTTCCCATCGAACGAATTGAGTCCATAGATGACCGTGGGATCGCTCTGCAGCGGGATCTTCCGCCGCAGACGGTTGTGGAAGACTGCAGAGATCAGTTCTCGTTCTGCATCCATACTCGTCTCCTTCTCGATCACGGATGCTAGGGTCAGCACTTCGTGCAAGCTCATGTTCACCTGCTTCACCCGCTCCTGCAGTTCAGGCGTGAAGGCCTCCCAGAGGCCCGCCACCATGGTGGTGATGACGTCCTTCGCCTTAGCATTTCTGGCTAACCGATAGGTGTTGGGAAAGAGATAGCCTTCCAGCGTGGTGACGTCCAGGTTCAGGGTCTGGATAAACTGCTTGTCACGAGCCAGCCGAATAAACCCATCCGGATCGGAGAGTCCTTTCTGCCTCAGCAGGTCGGCGATTTGGACGAAAGTGTAGCCTTCCGGAATTGTGACCGCATGCAGGACGACCTGGCCGTTCAGGATTCGCGAGAGGATCTCGGATGGGCGCATCCCGGCATGAAGTTCATACTCTCCCGCCATCATGCGCCGCTCGGCGACGGCGATCTTTCCCAGAGTCAGGAAGCCACCACGGTTTCTGATCACGCCTGCCTGTTCCAGCAAGACGGCGACCTGCCGCAGCGTCGCGCCTTCTGGAATAAGAACTATGCGGGGGGGTGGTTGGACGGACGGGTTTGAGACGGGCGCGGTCATCCACCACAGGCCCTGATACACCGCCAGCGCGAGAGCGCCCAATATGGCGAGTATCAGGAGCGGTGCCAGCCCGCGCGTCATACCCCTTTGGACGTCTGATGGCCAGCCGCATCTGCTGGCGCCTGGCCACCGGGGTCTCCTTCAACAGGCGCTTCCTCGGAGGATGAACAGCTTTCAAGATAACTCTTGAGCAGAAGCGCCGCGGCAACACGATCCACGGCTCCCTTGCGTTTTTTCCGGCTCACGTCCGCCTCGATCAGCATCTGTTCGGCTGATTTGGTGGTCAGCCGTTCATCCCACGCAATCACCGGAACAGTCAGGGACCGTTGCAGCGTCTCGATCAATCGCTGGACAGCTTCAGCCTGTACGCCTACCCGGCCGTCCAGTTGGAGTGGAAGTCCCATCACGACTCTTCCAACATCATGTTGACGCACCAGTTGCTGGATATGGGCGATGTCTGCCTCAAGGGATCGCCGTTCATAGGTTTCCAGCGGCTGCGCGATCCAGCCCAGCTCATCACTGAGCGCGACGCCGATGCGTTTGGTCCCTGGGTCCAAGGCTAAGATGCGTGTACCAGCCATAAGCTTACCGCTGAATGCCCTTTTCGACCAACTCAAACGTCTTTTCCAATGCGACCCCCAGCCCTGCTAGGTTCTTCCCACCTGCCTGGGCCAGTTCAGGCCGTCCACCGCCGGTCCCGCCGATCTCCGCGGCCAGCGGTTTGATCAGTTCGCCTGCGGGGAATCGCGCCGACAGATCAGAGGTCGTCGCAACCAGCAACGATGCCTTGTCATCTTGGACCGAACCAAGCACGATCACGCCGGACTTCAGCTTGTCGCGGATCGAATCGGCCAACGTCCGCAGATCCTTCATCTCCATCCCGTCCACACGCTGCGTGTAGACGGTCACACCCGCCACTTTTCGAGTCTGCCCGGCATCCGCCGCAGCTTGACCCGACGCGAATCTGGCCTTGAGTTTTTCCAGTTCCTGCTCTTTCTCCTTGAGCATGGTCACGACCTTCCGGGCCTTGGGGAGGACGTCATTCCGGTTGGTCTTGAGGACCTCGGCCAGCTCGTCGAGCTCCGCGTCCCGCTGCTTCAATAGGTCGTAGGCGCCGACGCCCGTCTGTGCCTCGATCCGCCGCACCCCAGCCGCGACCCCGGTCTCCGACACGATCCTGAAGAGCCCGATCTCCCCCGTGTGCCGACAGTGAGTGCCGCCGCAGAGCTCCTTGCTGAACGATTCGATGCTCACGACTCGAACCTGGTCCCCATACTTGTCTCCGAAGAAGGCCAAGGCTCCGGCCGCCACTGCCTCCTGGACCCCCATGACCTGTGTCCGCACCGCATCGTTCCGGCGCACGCGCTCGTTCACCATCGACTCAAGATCATCAATGTCCCGAGAGGACAGTGGCTTGAACTGCGCAAAATCAAACCGTAGCCGGTTGGGAGCCACCAGCGAGCCATACTGTTTCACGTGGGGGCCCAAGAGTTCTCGCAATGCCGCATGCACGAGATGCGTCGCCGTATGGTTTCGCGCCGCGTTCTGGCGAGGGACTGCGCTCACGGAGGCCATTAATCGTTCGCCTTCACGGACCCGGCCTGTACGCACAATGCCTTTGTGCAGGAACAGGTCTGGCGCCGGTCTGGTCGTCTCTCGAATCTCAACCCGGCCTTCCGGTCCGATCAGCAGGCCATGGTCGCCGACCTGCCCTCCCCCTTCCGCATAGAACGGTGTGACGTCGAGCGCGAGCTCGATTTCCTCTCCTTCCACCGCTTCCTTGACCAGCCGATCACCCTTGAGAATCGCCTGGACCACCCCCTCAGCATCGAGCTTCTCGTACCCCACGAATCGAGTGGGGGCAACCCGTCTGGCCAATTCAGTTAGGACCGACCTGACCTTGACTGCCTCAAATCCGGCTCCCTTCCGAGCCCGCTCTCGCTGTTCCGCCAGGGCCGTCTGAAAGCCCTCCAGATCAAGCGTCAAACCCTTATCTCTGGCTGAATCTGCTGCAAGATCCAGTGGGTAGCCGTAGGTGTCATACAGTTCAAAGAGTTTCTGCCCTGGAATTTTCTTCTGCTTGGCCTTCAATACCGCAGTGATGGCTGCTGCGAGCAAGGGCTCTCCTTTTTCCAATGTGGCCAGGAACCGGTCCTCTTCAGCTTCTACGACCAGTTGAACCGTACCCCTTGCTTGTTCCAGTTCCGGGTAGGCTCCTTTCATGCCGGCGATCACCGAGTCAGTCAGACGATGCAGGAACGGACCATCGAGTCCCAGCGCCAGCAATCGCCCGTACCGTCCGGCCCGTCTGATAATCCGCCGCAGCACATACCCGCGGCCTTCATTTGAGGGAAGGACACCGTCTGCCACCATGAATACCATGCCACGGAGGTGATCCGCGATGACTCGCATCGAACGGTCGTCATCCCCACTCCCTCCATAACGCTTGGCCGCCGCTTCCTCGATCGCGCGGAGGATCGGCCGAAAGAGGTCGCTGTCGTAGTTACTGTGCACCCTCTGCGCCAAGGCCGCCAGTCGCTCCAGGCCCATGCCTGTATCAATACTCGGCTTCGGGAGCGGCTTGAGCTTGCCGCTGGCGTCACGGTTAAACTGCATAAATACTAGGTTCCAGATCTCGAGGACGCGATCCCCTTCCCCGTTGGGAACCGCATCACCCGACACCGCCGGCCCCTGGTCATAATGGATCTCGGAGCAGGGCCCACAGGGCCCGGTGTCGCCCATCTGCCAGAAGTTGTCCTTCTCCCCGCACCGGACGATCCGATTCTCCGGCACGCCAATCGTTTTCCAGAGCGTCTCCGCGTCGTCGTCCTCGCGAAAGATCGTGACCCACATCCGGTCCTTCGGCAACCCGACCACACGCGTCAAAAACTCCCACCCGAAGTGGATCGCGTCCTTCTTAAAATAGTCGCCGAAGGAGAAGTTCCCGAGCATCTCGAAGAACGTGTGGTGCCGCCCCGTGTACCCCACGTTCTCAAGGTCATTGTGCTTGCCTCCTGCCCGCAGGCACTTCTGCACCGTGACCGCCCGCTTGTATGGACGGGTCTCCTCGCCCAGGAACACGCCCTTGAACTGGTTCATCCCGGCATTGGTGAACAAGAGAGTGGGGTCAGCTTGGGGAATCAATGGGGAACTGGGCACGGACGTGTGCCCCTGCTCGATAAAATACCTAATGAAGGCCTGACGAAGCTCCTGCCCGCTCTGAGTCATGATTCTCCGTTCCCTAACACCGCTTCGATCGTCTCCTCGGTAAAGCCGTACCGTCTCAGCAGGGTCGCCCCGGCGGAGCGGTTCGTCGGGGTCCGCCAATCGCGCTTCCGGCTCAGCAGCGCCAGCGCCAACTCGCGCTCACTCCGTTCGCCATAGACCAGTTTGAGTGTTCGCTCGACCGTATCGCGCTCAAGCCCCTGCGCGAGCATCTCTGACTCGAGCCGTTCCCGCCCCATTGCCCGGCGCGCGAGCCGCGCGCTCGCCCATCGAAGCCCGTACCGCTCATCGTTCAGATAGCCTTGTTCAACAAGCCGCTTGATCGTGCTCCCGACGCGAGCCGAGGATACGCCCAGTCTCGTCAAGTAGGCTCTCATCTGGGCTTCGGTTCTGTCCCGACGGGCCAGATACTGAAGAACTGCCTGCTCGGTCGGATCAACGACGGGAGAAAGGGACCGAAGTGTCTGACGGCGAGGCATACCCTTCGCGGCGGGAATGCGCTTCGCGACCATGTTTTGGGTGAACGCCTACGTTGCCGGCCTTTCATTCAGGACACTGCACGTCCTGCATGGGGCCGCTTCTCATCCGTGCGCGACTCCGGACGTTTCTCCTCCGGACGACCCTCAAGCCGTTTTTCAACTGGCCGCGCCGACAGGCTTGCCATCTCGCGCAAGCGGGCCTCGATCTCCCTCGCCAACGCCTGATTCGTCTTCAGATAGTCCCTGACCGCCTCTCGTCCCTGGCCAAGCCGTTCTTGCTTATAGGAGTACCAGGCCCCGGATTTTTCCAATACCCGCTTCTCCACACCAAGATCCACCAGTTCGCCGGCCTTGGAAATCCCTTCCGCGAACATGATGTCGAACTCCGCCTGCTTGAAGGGCGGAGCCATTTTGTTCTTGACCACCTTCACCCGCACGCGGCTTCCGACCACCTCCTGCCCTTCTTTGATCGACTCGATGCGCCGAATATCCAGACGGACCGAAGAGTAAAACTTCAGCGCGTTGCCCCCGGTGGTGGTTTCCGGATTCCCGAACATCACGCCCAACTTCATCCGGATCTGGTTGATGAAGATCACGGTGGTCTGCGATTTGGAAATAGCCGCAGTGAGCTTGCGGAGAGCCTGGGACATCAGCCGTGCCTGAAGCCCCATATGCTGGTCTCCCATCTCGCCCTCGATTTCGGCCCTCGGCACCAACGCCGCCACAGAGTCCACCACAATAATCTCCACGGCCCCGCTGCGGACCAGCGTTTCGGCGATTTCAAGCGCCTGTTCGCCGGTATCAGGCTGGGAGACCAACAGATCGTCGGTATGGACGCCGAGTCTCCTCGCGTAGCCGAGGTCCAGGGCATGCTCTGCATCTATAAAGGCCGCAACTCCTCCACCTTTCTGAGCCTCCGCGATCGCGTGCAGCGTCAGGGTCGTCTTACCGGACGCCTCTGGGCCGAAGATTTCCACGACCCTCCCACGTGGAACCCCGCCCACCCCGAGCGCAATGTCCAAGCCCAATGACCCGGTCGAGATGGCCGGTACGTCTGTCGGCAAATCGGCCGTGCCAAGTTTCATGATGGCCCCCTTTCCATATTGCTTTTCGATCTGAGCAAGCGCCAGGTCCAGCGCGCGTTTTTTCTCGTCCTTTTCAATAGTCCGCTCGGCCATTGGGGCCTCCTTTTTGGCTTTGGAATTCGCCCATTATACTCGACTCATGCGGGTAAACATAGCGTCACAAATTGGAAGGCTTCAGCGGAAC
>Ga0209854_1000025_pt1 | contig 27722 bp, 37 predicted proteins | sample GWRWS3_30_40_FD_187234 | JGI IMG/M metagenome (GOLD analysis project Ga0209854, IMG submission 187234) | Riverbed sediment microbial communities from areas with vegetation nearby in Columbia River, Washington, USA - GW-RW S3_30_40 (SPAdes)... | ecosystem: Environmental > Aquatic > Freshwater >... | reverse complement strand
CCTCAAGTCGTAAAGTCCAAAAGTCATCAAGTCAGCGATTATCGCCTCCCTCGACCTTATGGACTTTACGACTTTGCGACTGGCTCGAATACTGCGTGGTATAGTGGCTGGTTATGGCGAAGGAGCGAGCAGAGAAAGTCGTGGCGACCAACCGAAAGGCCTTCCACGACTATCACATCGAGGAGAGGTTGGAGGCCGGGATCGTGCTGAAGGGCACTGAGGTCAAATCCCTCCGCGAGGGGCAGGTCAATCTCAAAGACAGTTATGCCAGCGTGGATCACGGCGAGCTGGTGCTCCACCACTGCCACATCAGCCCCTACAGCCATGGGAACATCATGAACCACGATCCCGTCCGGCCACGCAAGCTCCTGCTGCACCGGAAGGAGATCAACAAGCTGCTGGGCAAGACCCAACAAAAGGGACTCACCCTCGTGCCGCTCCGGATCTACTTCAGCCCACGGGGCCTGGCCAAGGTCGAGCTTGCGCTGGCCAAAGGAAAGAAACAGTATGATCGGCGCGAGGCGATCAAGGCCCGAGAGGTCGGCCGAGAAGTGGAGCGCGCGATCAAGGGCTCGCGACGAGCGCAACGCTCGTAAGGCACTGCAGAGGCACCAGGTGCAAAAGAGAAAGGCGGTATAATGGTCGTACCGGGCATTGCAGGGGAATCTGATATGGGCCTGAGAAGAACTCAACCAACGTGTGTCCTCGTAGCGGCCGCGGCGCTTTCTCTCCTTCTCGTCTCGTGCGTCCCTTGGCAGTGGGAATATTTGATTGATGCCACCGATCGTGTGACGCAGGACGATGTGCATAAACGTTTCGGGGACCCGCTTCTGGCAAAAAGCTTCGGCGAGAGCGACTCGATCTGGACGTATCGGTACGAGGTCTCAAGTTCATTCTGGATGCGGCGCGGCGACATGGTTGGCGGCCAACGCTGTATTGAGTACCTCCTGACCTTTGACATAGAGGAGGTCCTCAGGTATTGGGTTCGCCAACCGTGCTGAAAGGGGGAGTGGGACGATAGCGGGTCAAGGAGTGGGAACGCAGGGCCGAACGAACCTAGGCGCTGGGCACGCCGCATCGCGGGGCGCTTCCGGGGGGAGGAACAGGATTGAAAACCGCGCACGAATTCCACTGACAAAAGGAGAGGACCATGTGGCTACCAAAGACGTATGACTTCTGGATCATCGTGACGCTTTTCGTGGCCATCGTGGCCATTGTGTTTGTGGGAACTCAGTTGGATGTGAGTACAACGACCCTCGCCTGGCTCATTTTCGGCGCCATCGTCGTTTTTGGACAGGCGAACCTTCGTATCCTAACGTCAGGCTTCAGCGAGATCAGGGATTCGCTGCATGAGATCCGTGGCCTGCTGCGCGAAACCCGCAACCGCTAAGCAGGAAACGGCCCTGCCTGCCAAGCGGATGTGATCTGGAAAAGTCCACGGGTCATGAGGTATAGTGAACGTGAACTTTCATTGAAAAGGGGGTGACAGGCTTCGACGGGGATCAAGAGGCCAACGGTGCATGTCGAGCTCTCGGGTGCTCGTTAAACCTCCGGGAAACTAGCAACTGCCAATCAAGAACTGGCACTCGCGGCTTAACTGACCGCGACGTCCCTCCACCTGAGGCCTGCGGGGGTGGAAGGGGCGCGATGCAGCAGGCTGGTCCAAAGCTGGTGCTCAGCGGCTGAGGACGAGAACGTACTGGGCTAGCGGCTGTTCTAAGCCGGCCGATGGGCGTGGGCGGCTGCGAAACCAAAACGATCGGCTACACATGTAGAGCCGTTGCGCTGAAGGTCTTCGGACAGGGGTTCGATCAAACGGTCGCTCCGGGGAGCGATCCCCGGATGAACACGGGGCTCAATCGGTGAACCCTACAGTCTGCGAAAGCGGGCCATGGCAACGCCGAGGGGTCGAACGGGGCAAACCCGTCTGGCCCTGTAGAGACTCAGAGATCCGCCGATCCAATGATGGGTGGACACTCGGAGCATTCAAACAATGCTAAGACGCCCCGCATCCCCGGACTTCTAGCTGGGAGGTCCAATGGGTGATGAAGGCATAGTCCGGACCGAGCCGAAAGTCTCGGAACATCTGTCCCCTCACCTCCACCAATGCGGCCCCTGGGTCCTCTGACCCAGGGGCTTTTTCTGTGGTGATTCGTAGGAGGATTGATGAGCGGAGAGGCTGATGACCTATAGAAAAGCCAACAGACTTGCCTCTATAGATGCTGCCTATCTTGCGGGACTTATCGACGGAGAAGGAACAGTCACGCTCTCTCGAGTACATCGAACTAGACAAAGAGGCTTGGTTGTGACCATCAGCAACACAGAGTTGGCCATACTTAAACATGTTTTTGAAGTGATAGGCGTGGGAGGAATAACTAACAAGAGACGATCGAGAGATAACCACACACCCAGCTTCACGTATCACATCGCAGACCGCCAAGCTCTCGACTTACTTGAGCAGATTACCCCTTTCATGAAATCCCACAAGGCCGCACGGGCTAAGTTGGTCTTGCGAGAGTATCTCCGATTGACGCCCAGAAATGGCCGATATACAAACGATCAACTTGTCCAGCGGGCAGCCTTCATACGCGAATTCTTCGAGATCAGGTCTGCCGACGCGACAGGAAGGGCACGTCCCCACCTTACGGTCTTGCTTCCAGGACCAAATTAAACGGCGTCTGTGTGGCGCGGCGGAAACGGGTAAAGCCGCCCTTGGTCACCACCTCCCGCAGTCTTGCTTCCCCGGCCTGCATTGTTTTCGACCTGTGTCACGCTGTCAAGCCCTCGGCGGCGAAGGCGCCTTGAGAAGAGTACAATAGCCCCCGGGTAGGCAGCAGGACTGTACGGACCGGGAGAAAGGAGTCCATGAAAGAGTATCGCGTCAAGCCAGGGACCAAGCTAAAGCTCGAAAAATTCGATCCTGACGACACGGGGGACTACCAGAAGAATGGGAAAGGAAAAGCCAAGGCGAAGGCGGCCAAGGCCGAGCTCATCGAGCAACTCAGGGGGCTCCAGGAACGACTCTATGCCAACGCGACTCGGGCGCTGCTCATCGTGCTGCAAGGGATGGATACCAGCGGCAAGGACGGCACGATTAAGAACGTGATGTCTGGCGTGAACCCGCAGGGCTGCCGGGTGGCGACGTTCAAGACCCCCACGTCCCTCGAACTGGCGCATGACTTTCTCTGGCGCGTGCATCGGGAAGCTCCGCCCAAGGGGCACATTGGGATTTTCAATCGCTCCCATTATGAAGACGTGCTGATCACCCGGGTGCACGGGCTGATCTCTGACAAGCAGGCCAAACTACGGTTAGACCAGATCCAAGAGTTCGAAGAGCTGTTGTGCGAGAACGGGACCGTGGTGCTCAAGTTTTTCCTGCACATCTCCAAGGACGAGCAACGGGAACGGCTGGAGGAACGAATTCGGGATCCCGAAAAGCGGTGGAAGTTCAACATGGGCGATCTAGAGGAGCGGAAACTGTGGGGCGAGTACCTGGCCGCGTTCGAAGATGTGATCTCAGCCACCAGCACAGATCACGCGCCCTGGTACGTCGTGCCGGCCAACCGGAAGTGGTATCGGGACCTGGTGGTGGCCGGCGCCGTGGTGGCGACGCTGGAAGACATGAAACTCCAATGTCCACCGGGCCCGGAGGACGTGGACTTCGATCGGCTCAAGATCGTCTAGGGCTCGTGTACGCGGGGACACGAGCTGAAATGGATGCGGGCACCGTCTGGATCACTCAGTATGGATACGGCGCTATCTTTGTCTTGCTCATGCTTGGCATTGTGGGACTTCCGGTCCCAGACGAAACCTTGCTGACGTTTGCCGGCTACCTCGTCTTCAAACAGAAACTGACCTTTCTGCCGACCTTGGCGACGGCGTTTCTTGGAAGCTCTTGCGGCATTACTGTGAGCTATGCCTGTGGGCGTGGGCTCGGGCTGTATCTCGTGAGGAAGGTCGGGCCTCTGCTGCGGCTCAAGCCGGAGCATGTGAGCCAGGTCCAGACCTGGTTCGCACGCTGGGGGAAGTACGCTCTGATTATCGGATATTTCGTGCCAGGCGTGCGACACGTCACGGCCTTTGTGGCCGGCTCGTCGAAGTTGCCGCTGCCCGTGTTTACGCTCTTCGCCTATAGCGGCGCGCTGGTGTGGACCTCCAGCTTTATTTGGCTTGGCTACCTATTCGGCGAGGAATGGGCGCATCTCTCAGACAGATTGCACCGACCCCTGATCATGCTTGCGGCCTTGGTCTCCCTCGCGCTAGCCCTGTACGTTCTGCTCTGGAGGAGAAGACAGACTGTAGCGCGTTAGGTTGGACAAATCTGCAACGATCTTTCGCTGTCTCCTCCTCGCTCCTGCGTGCCCCGAGGCTCAAATTCTACGTTTATTCAGGACCTGAATACTCATACGACCCAGAGAAATGTCACTCTTGCGGAATTCGTTTGAAACAGCGCTAGAATAGAGGAGTGTTCTCAAAATCAGTTGCTTCTGAATTCATGGTTAACCAGCGAAAAATTCATGAGTTTCTGATAGATTTGAATCGATCTAGGGAAAAGGTTTTTGGGTATGGTCATTCAGAGCAAGCAACGATGCGAACCCCGCCATGACGTTGGGTGAGCGGATAGGCAGGATCGGTTATCGATGAAGTTCGCCCTTGTCCACGTTTCTGGCAGCCGGCGAGGCGAGACAGAATTCTTTGACTCTTCTTGGCTCACACTCGGCACTGCCTCCAAGTACGATGTTCGCTTCCCAACCAGCGACCGTTGGCCTGTCGACCCGCTGCAGGCTGAGCTCTTTGAACACAACTGCGAACTTCACTTGCGTAACTGGGCACCGGAGGCGGTCACGCTGGTCAATCACAAGCCCATCACCGAGGTAGTACTCCACGACAAGGATCTCATCCAGTTGGGGCCGAAGGGCCCGAAGCTACGTCTTCGCATTCGTCCTGAAGAATACGCGGCGTGTAAGCTCGTCAGAGAGATCATGCAAGACGCCAGGGATGTGGCTGCGGAGAAAGGCCTGATAGGCGGGAGTACCGTGTGGTCCTTCTTCGGCCAGCTCGCGTATGACATACGGAAAAATGCTTCACGGACCACTCAAATTCTTGTCCTCGGTCTGTTCATCAGCCTGCTTGGCATCGGAGGGGGGCTCGCCTATTACAGCTATGCCACGCAGCAAGCACAGGAACGGCAGTACGCCGCATTGTTGGAGGAAATGCGATCTGCGCGAGAGACGCAAGCCGACCTTGAGCAGAAGACCGCAGAGGAACGGCAAAGAATAGCGGAGGCGCTGACCGTCCACGAGGCCGAGACCAGCCGCTTAAGTGCGTTGCTGGATGAACAGCGCCGACACGGTGCCTCGGCAAAGGAGCTCCAGGGACTGACCCATCGTCTCACCAGGCTGGAGGCGGAGCGCCTTAGCGCCGAGGCGTTGATCAAACGCTACGGCGATTCTGTCTGCCTCCTCTTTGGAGCCTATGGCTTTGTCGAAAAAGGAGCCGTCGAAGGTGATCCCGCAGAGCTGGTGGAATATACGGGCACCGGCTTCCTGGTGGACGTCAAAGGTCTCATTGTTACCAACCGTCACATTTTGGAGCCATGGTTCATCGACTCGAGCGACGCCGAAAAGCTGAAGGCTGGCTTGCAACCAAAGCTGGTCAAGCTCCTTGCCTACTTCCCCACCCGGACAGCGCCCTATGAGGTGTCCGTCGTCCGCTTGTCGGACCAGGCAGACGTCGCGTTGGGACAGCTCTCCCAGTCCCCTGAGAAGATCGCTGTAATCCCAATCAGGCAACCGGCCCGTCAAGCTGCCGCCGGAGAGGCTGTGGTCGTCCTTGGCTACCCAACCGGGGTCGAGAGCATACTGGCCCGGATGGACGAGAGAACGGCGGACGCATTGATCAAGAAAACTGGGCATGATCTCCACAAGTTAATGGAGGATATGGCTCAGCAGAAGGTAGTCCGGCCGCTGGCGACACAAGGCCACATTGCAGATGTGGTCCCTCACCGCATTACCTATGATGCTCAAACGACCGGCGGGGGTAGCGGAAGCCCGGTGTTCAACGATGCAGGACAGGTCATCGCCGTTAACGGCGCCACGATGACCCGATTCGGCGCGGTCAGCTTTGGTGAGCCCATTAGCAGAGTCCTTGAGTTATTCCGCGGTCAGGAGACCTCTAAACCACAAAAATAGATCCGTCTGCGCTCATGTTGTGCTCAACGCCACCACACTCCATATTACTCCACAGCACTCCAGCCAAAATAGCGACTGCGGGTAGAATGTTGGTGGAATCGGTCCGAGTGAACCAGGGTGAGAAGGAGCGGGGTCCCGGAAACGGTTTCCTAACCCGTGTGTCGTTCCTTCCAAGCTTTTCCGGGTCACCATTTTCCTGACTGCCGGCTTCAAAGGTGTCTTATTCGTGAATTGCTGGGGGTGCGGTGGCATAGTGCCAGTTCAGCTGGAGAAACTGTGCGATCGCCCACCAAGCTCGGATTTTCACCCCATTGACAGTTCTTTCGAGGAGGAGTACATAGGAGCCAGCGGCCCATCATTTCTTGAGCTGCGGGATCGGACAGCGCGCAGCTGTCATCCAGGTCCCCCAGATAACTCCCAAGAGGGAGGAGGTGGATGATGGAAGAGCTGACGCCACCGGGCCAGGCCGGCCCGCCGAGTCGAGGGCGGGCTTCTGCTCGGTCATGCTGACCGGTTCTCCACTGGCTGTGCCGTATGGCACCATAGACCAACCGGGCTCCAGCCCAACAGGAAAGTGGGAGAACTGACGCCGGCACGAGGAACACAAGCGCCTGGGAGCAATTGAATCTCCCCCGACCAGAAGTCTGACAATCTCTTCCTCGCGCGGGTCTCTGGGCCGTACAACTCAACAGGGATTGCGGCGTCCTAAGCGCCACACGCGGGCGACCCTCTGAAAGGTCGCCCGCGGTGTTTTTGCCGCCCTGCTACCGCCCCGACGATGCATCCCTCTTCATTCCGTGCTAATCTGGCGCCAGCCCAAGGGTTCCGTTCTCGCCATGATCGCTAAGGCCCATCGTCTCCAGACTAGGACCCGCCGCGCACTGTTCGTTGCCTCTGCTTTGATCGGCTTGCTGGAGCTGGGCGGCTGCGCGACGGCTCCGCGGCTGGAAGGCAATCCAAACCAGGAAGCCATGGTCGGGAAAACCAAGGAGCAGGTGCTCTCGTGCTGCGGCGCCCCGTTGCGGCAGATCACGGAAGGGGAGCTAACGCTGCTCCGGTATTATCGAGAGGCGCCCATGTTGGAGGAGTCGTCTGTCGTCTCGAAAGGAAGTCGGTCAGGTATCCATCACGGCTGCTGGGCGACGGTGATCCTCCAGGAGGGGCGCGTGGTCGAGGTGCAGTATCGCTTTGCGCCGAGCACGGTGGATGCGTCGAATGATTGCGAGGAGATCTTTGAGCCGTGCCTGCCGTAGCGGCCGCGCCTTGCTACCCCGCTAAATGTCGGTCCTCCCCTGCCTCATTGCTCACCATTTCCTTCTTTTAAACGTCGTCAAGGCCTGGTAGAACTGGCGATCAGTCGAAGAAGCCGAGAGGGCCTGCGTGGGGTTGCTGACCAGAGAAATCTTCGTCGTGGCCTGTGTCGTCTTGCTCGTTCAGGGGGTCAAGGCCGGGCCATCGTATGCGCTTGAAAAATACGGCCGCCCGCTGCCCTCCATGGAGGAGCCTGACGACGCCGCCGCGCGGGCCGCCGAAGAGACCTTGTTTGGAGGCTATTTCCTGACCGCCGCCTTTGTCAAGAATCCCACCTTTGCGGCCCGTCCCGACAACACGGGCTTGATCGGCATGCGGTACATGCTGCATCTCGAGACCGACTTGTACAAACAGTACTTGACCTTCTACACCGACCAGAACTTCGCCTCAGATCGAACGCAAAGTTGGCTCGTGTTATCGGAATGGGATCAAACCTATGCGTTAACTGGCCTTCTCGATCGTTGGAGTTGGCGGATTCAATATGAGCGGGACGCGCCGCTCGATCGCAGCGGCCTCAAGCAAATCTACGCCGACACGCTCGTCACCGCTCGCTTCCAGTCGGTCCAGGACTCGGCTTGGTGGCGACGCACCTTCCCCCATCAGAACCTCACGGCGTACGCGGGCGCGGGCTGGCTGTTCTATAACAGCAATTATTTCGCGAGACCCAATAATACCGGGCGCGCGTTGTTTCGTTACGTTGCCCATGCGGATCTGGACCTGTACAAGAACAAAGTGATCCTCTATGGGGACATGAACTTTTTCACGGACGGGGAGGCCAGTAACGTCGTGAACCCCACGGAGCTGGACTGGATTATTGGCCTGGCCCTGCATTGGCGCGACATGGAGTTCGCCGCCTATATGGAGCAAGACCGGCCGCTGGGCCAATCGAGTCTCGTGCAAGAATACTTTGCCATCCAGGTTCGGTATTCGTTTGACGTTCCCAAGCGGTTGGTCGGACTTGGGAAATAGTCAAGACGACTGTCTCTTGTCCTGTCTATCGCGGCTGCGGTGAACGGACCTCGTCGCCCACAAGGTGAACTACCCCAGCGTTGCGTTATCGCTAGCAGTCAGCGCGCGAGTTGTCTCCCAGTTGACACCGTGCTGCGAGACGACGAAGGTCGGCGATTACAGCCGATCTGGAAAGTCCGAGATGATCCCGTCCACGACGAGCGCCCGCATCTTCGCGATGTCCCGTGGTTCATTGACGGTGTAGACGAAAACCTTCAGCCCGGCACGGTGGCAGGCTTCGACAAGCGGGGAGGTTGCGGTGTCCCATCGGAGACCAAGGTAGGTGGCTTGGGCTTCGCGCGTGGTGGTGATCGGGTCGCTGGACAACTCTTCCATGAGCGCCAGGGTGGCGGCCTTGGGATCGGTACGACGAACTGGGAGCAGCTCGGCTGTGAGAAACGAGGCGTAGATGACCGCGTGCGGAAATCCACGGCGACGGACGGCCTCCACTGCCTTAGGGCCGATCCCGTGGACTTTCAGCTCCAGCATGATCCCCACGCGCCCGCGAGTCGCTCCGAGTGCTTCGTCGAGTGTCGGGATCCGTTGGCCCTGGCCCGCGTTCAGCCTCTTGATCTCACCCAGGGATAGCTCTTCGACAAGACCAGTTCCGTTCGTTGTCCGGTCCACCCGTTCGTCATGGAGCAGCACGAGATGGCCATCGCGGGTTCGCCGCACGTCCACCTCGACGAGATCGCACTTCAGGTTGATCGCCTTTTGAATGGAGACGAGCGTGTTCTCCGGTGCGTGGCCGGATGCGCCCCGATGCGCGATGCGGAGCACCTTCTTCGTGGTGGGGCTTTCTTTTGCCATGCGACTCCCCTACCATACTAGCCTATGGCTGGGAAGAAGACCAAGACTGTGCGCGCGGCGGGGGCCAAGCGTCGGAGGAAACCGGCTGGGGTCTCGACGGGGCTGGCGCCGACAGAGCTGCAAGCGGCGGCGCCCCCGGGAGAGGTGGCTGAGCTCCACAGGGCGATCGAGGGAGACGGCGGGAAGGTGCTCGCTCTGTACCGTGAGCCCTATGGGGGCCGGTGGGTGGTGATGGCCGCGCTGCCGATCGAGCTGGTGGAGCCCACACCCTATCAACGGAACCTCTCGGACACGCACGTTCGGAAGCTAGAAGCTGTGATCGGGAAGATCGGGCGGTTCCTCGATCCCATTATCGCGGTGCGGGCGATCAAGCCCGCTGAAGGATCTGCCAAGTATTGGACGCCGAATGGACATCACCGGCTGTCGGCCATGAAGACTCTGGGCGCAAAGAGCATCGTCGCGATCGTGGTGCCGGAGACTGCCGTGGCCTATCAGATCCTGGCGCTGAACACCGAGAAGGCGCACAATCTGCGGGAGAAGGCGCTGGAGGTCATCCGCATGTACAAGGAGTTGGCTCGGCTGGATGACATCGCCGAGGAGACCTATGCGCTGGAGTTCGAGGAGCCGGCGCTAATCACGCTGGGTCTCTGCTATGAGGAGCGCCCGCGCTTCAGCGGCGGGGCTTATCATCCGGTCTTGAAGCGCGTAGATGAATTCTTGAAGCAGCCCCTGCGCGCCGCCATGAAGCTTCGCGAGCAGCGCGCCAAGACTGTTCTGGCCCTGGACGATCTTGTGGTGCAACAGGTCGAGGCCTTGAAAGCCAGGGGGATGACCAGCCCCTATCTCAAGAGCTTTGTCGTGGCGCGAGTGAATCCGATCCGCTTTCGGCCGAAGGATGCGCCGCCGCTGGCGTATGATGAGGTGTTGGACCGAATGACCAAGGCCGCTGCCAAGTTCAACCCCGACAAGATCAGACTTGACGATCTCGCCAAATCCGGCGGCGCGCCGGACGAGGGCGAGTGATACGGCGAGTGCAGATGAACTCGCTGGAAGGAGGGTGCCATGCTCGTAAACGATGTCATGTCCACTGGCGTGCTCACCGCTCATCGGACCGATACCGTGCGCTCTGTGGTGGTGAAGATGCTGAATCGCCACTGCGGGGCCATCCCTGTGGTAGAGGGCGATAACCGGTTGGTGGGGATAGTGACGGTGCGCGACGTGATGCTGCCGCTCTACCCCAATTACGGCGACTATATCCACGACAACGTCCGTAGCCGCAATTTTATCGAAATGGAAGAGGGCTATCCCGAGGTGCTGGCCAAGAAGGTTGAAGAGATCATGAGCACCAATCCGCTTACGGTGTCCCCAAACGACCCCATCCTGGAGGCGGCTTCATACATGGGCCTTAAGAATTTCCGCCGAATCCCGGTCGTGGAAAAAGGCCAATTGGTGGGGATGGTGAGCATTGGCGATATCAATCGCGGCCTGTTTTTTGAGAAGGGTGTTAGCCATTAACGTTGGAGAGCCTGGGCGCCGGATGTGCACCTGGGCCCTGGTTGCGAGTATGCCAGAAGTCCCTTTACAATAAATTCCGTTCCGGTTGAGGATAGATTGCGCCCTCTCTTAAGGAGGATCACATGGGCCTAGCGGACAACAAATGCGTACCGTGCCGAGGTGGTGTTCCTCCCATGGAACGAGCCAAGGCAGAGGGAATGTTGAAGCAACTCGAACGCGGCTGGCAACTGAATAAAGACGGCCATCTGGAGCGGTTGTACACGTTCAAGGATTTCGCCCAGGCGTTGAGTTTTGTGAATAAGGTCGGAGCGGTCGCCGAGACGGAGGGACATCACCCGGACCTGTACCTGGCCTGGGGCAAGTGCAAAGTCGAGCTGTGGACTCACAAGATTGACGGCTTGACCGAGAGCGATTTCTACATGGCTGCCAAGGCGGACCGGGCTTTTGAGGCTTTCAGAGCTTCCTAACGCGATGATTGCTGCGTGAGGTCAGCGAGGTTTCCTTTCCGTCTCCATTCATTAATCATCATTATTCAGCATTCAACACTTCGAAGAGAAGGTTCGACCAAAGGAATGTCCAGCAATCTGAGGAGGAATCTACAATGAGGCATCTTGGACGAATGTTGGTGACCGGCGTGCTCTGTTTGAGCCTGAGCACGGTGGCGGTGGCCGCCGAGAAAGGGCAGAAAAAGGGTGGCAAGGACCTCAAATCCATGTCCCAGGAGGAACAGATCAAGCTGGCGCTGAGCGCCGCGCCCCTGCGCATCTCCAAGGATGCTAGCGTCATGCTTCCGGGGGAAGAGGGGAAAATGGTGGAGGTCAAGAAAGGCACCAATGGCTTCACCTGCATTCCGACCGTGAACAACCGGCCGGACCCCGACCCCATGTGTTATGACGCGGCCGTAGGCCAGTGGGTCGAGGCCCTTCAGAAGAAGGCCGACAAGCCGGGCAACACTGTTCCCGGCATCTCCTACATGGCGCGTGGCGGCTATCATTGGGAAAAGGACGGCAAGGTCCTGATGGATGAGGCGCCCGGCGCCAAGTTCGTGAAGGAGCCGCCGCACTGGATGATGATGTGGCCGTTCACTTCTGTCGACACACAGCTCCCGAGCCGTCCCAATCCGTCCGGTGTCTGGATCATGTTTGACGGAACCCCGTTCGCGCATCTGATGGTGTATCAGGACCCGATCAAGATGAAAGAGAAGAAGTAGAGCAACGAGTCATCGGTGGCTCAGATGAAGGTGCTGGTTCTCGGAGCAACTGGACAGCTTGGGTCCAATCTGGTGCGGGCGCTCCTCGTCAGAGGAGATCAAGTCCGCGCGCTGGTCCGTCCGACCAGCAACCTCCTCACCCTCCGTGGCCTGGACGTCGAACGAGTAGAGGGCGACCTCAACAATCTCGAATCACTCCGGCGCGCCTGTGACGGCGTCAGGATTGTCCACCAGGCCGCCAGCTATTACCCTCCGCATACAATTCCAGTCGAAACCGCCACTGCCCAGGCGTTAGCCCAGACGCGGAATCTGCTGGAGGCCGTCCGCCGCGCATCGGTGGAGCGTCTCGTCTTCACCAGCACACTCACGACCATTGGATTCCCCACGGACCGGACTCGACTCGCGGACGAAACCTGTCCCTTTGTCTCTCGGTACTCCGACAATCCTTACCTGATCTCCAAGGCCGCGATGGAGAAGACGGTCCTGGAAGCGGCCCGAGATGGGCTGCCTGCCGTAGTCGTGAACCCGACCGCCTTCTTCGGGCCTTACGACAGCAAGCCCTCGAGCGGCACCCAGATCCTCATGATCGCGCGGCGGCAGATGCCCGCCTATGTTCAAGGGATGGTCAACGTGATTGATGTGCGGGACGTGGCGGCTGGGCTGATCAAGGCGGCCGAGCGGGGGCGAGTGGGCGAGCGGTACATACTGGGGAACTGGAACACGACGCAGAAGGAGCTCAACGCGCTGATCGCGCGCGTAGCCGGGGTGATGGCGCCGGTCGTCGCGGTTCCGTTTGCGCTGGCGCGGTATGGATCGAAGTTTGGGGACTGGGCCTTCAAGACAATTCTCAGAAGACAGGCCCCGGTTCCCGGGTTCTTCGTGGAGATGCTGCGGCACATGCAGCAGTACGATTGCTCGAAGGCGATTCGCGAGCTGGATTACCCCAGGAATCCGGTCGAGCCGGCCATCCGCGACGCACTCGTGTGGTTCCGCGAAAACGGCTACCTGCCTGTCTAGCAGGAGGGCACCAGGCAATGGGCTATCGGCTATTGGCAATAGGGTAAACAGCCTCCGTCATATCTTCCCCATAGCCCATCGCCTATAGTCTATCGCCTGCCCAGAAGTTACATCGACAGCTTCTGCGTCACATTCCTCATCTGGACGCCATGGACCAGCGAGGCCCCGCCGCGAATCGCGCAGGCGACGTGGACCGCCTCGGTCATCTCTTCGACATTGGAGCCTTTCTCCAAGCAGGCCTGCGTGTAGGCGTCAATACAGTAGGGGCATTGCACGGCGTGGGATACGCCGAGCGCGATTAGAGCCTTTTCCCGCTCCGTGAGCGCCCCCTCCGCAAAGACGGCACTGTAGTAACTCATGAACTTGTCCCATAACTCCTTGTTCCCCTTTCCCATGTCCGCGAATTTCCCCAGATCTTGAGGATGATAATAGGTGTCCATTGATATTCTCCATGTTGAGAGTTTGTAGTTATAAGTTTTGAGTGATGGCTCTTGAAAACTCACAACTCACAATTCAAAACTCGACACTGCCTCGCGGTCATGCCGTACCGGGTTTGTCGGGCTCAGATTCGGACAACACTTGGGCGAAGCGGGTGCCCACAAGGTTCGTGACCTGGGTCATGATGTCTGAGAGCTCTTTCCATTCATCGGGCAGCAGGTCGTGTTTGATCTGGGGGTGAATCGCCCACTGGGCGGTCACTTTCTGCCCGTCGCGACTCACCACCACCTTGAGCAGCTCGACATCCCGTGCCGCTTCCGGTTCGCCATTGGGCGGCTTTCCTGCGCCGCCGGGCACTTGTCCCGACGGCGGAGTCGTTATCGCCATGCCGAGCCTCCTGATTGAAGAAAGAGGAGTTTATCATACCGCATCTGCCCGTTCAGTAAACAGGTCGCGCGGAACTGTCCCCTGGTTCTCCCATCGCGGGGGTGCCTTGAATAGTAGAGAACGGTACGTCATACTATGGCCCCATGAGCGAAAAGAATAAGCTGACTTCCGTGGATTCACTGGTCGAGCAAAACCGAACCCTCTTAGAGGTTTCGGAATCCATCGCGGCGCATCGCGATCTAACCGAGTTGTTTCGAGATCTCGCCCAGTGCCTTCCTCGAGCGGTGCATGTGAATTTCGTGAGCCTGTCCTTACACGATCCTGCGCGTAGAATGATGCGGTTACACACCATTCAGGCGAATGTTCCGGCTGACATCGTGGGCGGTCACGAATGCCCGGTTGAAGATTCTCCGGGTGGATTGGTGTGGCAAACGCAGCAGCCTCTCCTCGTTCCGGATCTTGCCGAAGAACTTCGCTGGCCAAGGGTCACCGGCCTCATGCAGGAGGACGGCATCAATTCCTTCTGCGTCGTTCCCCTGACCACGGCGGTGCGACAGGTGGGGGCCATGGGATTCGCAAGCTTGAAGAAGGAGGCCTACGGTGAGGCGGACGTAGAATTCCTCCAGCAGGTCGGCAAACAAGTTGCCGTTGCTGTGGACAATGTACTCCATCATCAAGACCTGACTCGTGATCGGGACCGGCTGCGTCTCCTGCTGGAGGTGTCCGAATCCATTGCGTCACACCGCGACCTCGACCAGCTACTTCGTGATCTCGCCCAACGACTCCCTCACATCGTCCCGTTCGATTATATCAACGTGGTCTTGCATGAGTCCGCGCGCGATGTCATGCGCCTGTGGCTCTTGGTGACCTCGCAACCCAGCACGATCAGCCCTGGCCTGGAACTACCCGTTGATGAATCTCCTGGGGGATTGGTGTGGAAATCCCAGCAACCCTTGACGGTTGACGATGTCATGCAAGAACGCCGCTTTCCGAAGCTGATGGCAATGCTGCGCGAGAACGGTGTCCAATCCTTCTGCGCGGTTCCCCTCACGACAGCGCAGCGTCGTCTAGGAGCGATGGGATTTGGGAGCTTGCAACGGAGAGCCTATCAGGAAGCAGAGCTCAACTTCATGCAGCAAGTGGCGAAGCAGGTCGCGGTCGCCGTGGACAACGCGTTGCATGCCGAGAGCGCCCAATCTGCCCAGCAGCAACTAATACACGAACGGGATCGCGTACGCCTACTGCTGGAAGTCAACAACGCGGTGGTCTCTCATTTGGGTCTGGATGAGCTTTTCACTGCCGTCAGTGCCTGCTTGCGCAAGGTCATCCAACATGACGGCTCAAGCTTGGTGTTGTATGAACCCGAGACTCGTCAGTACCGAGTCCAGGTACTCGACTTCACGAAGAACACAAGTTTTGTCGAAGAAGGACAAGCGGATCCGCAATGTAAGGGGCCGTCTAGTATTGCGATTACAACCAGGAAGCCCGCGGTATTCAACGAACAAGACCTCAAGAACTTGGCCTCGGAATCGAAAGTCTGCGAACGCTTGCTTGATGAGGGAGTTAAATCCCTCTGCAGCGTCCCGCTCCTTGCCCATGACCGCGTACGGGGTGCGCTCAATATCGGGAGGCGCCGCGAGGATGCGTTCAGCCCGGAGGACGTCGAGCTACTCAGCGAGGCCGCAAAGCAGATCGCGATTGCCGTGGAGAACGCGCAGGCATACCAGGAGATCACCGAACTGAAAGACAAGCTGGCCAAGGAAAAGCTTTATCTGGAGGAGGAGATTCGCACCGAGCAAAATTTCGAGGAGATCGTCGGCGAGAGCTCCGCGCTCAAGGAGGTCTTGAAGCAAGTCGAGATCGTCGCCTCCACCGGTTCTACGGTTCTCATCCTGGGCGACACCGGAACGGGGAAGGAGCTCCTTGCCCGCGCCATTCATAACCGCAGCGAGCGGCGCGGGCGGACCTTTGTGAAAATGAACTGCGCCGCCATCCCGACCGGCCTTCTTGAGAGCGAGTTGTTCGGCCACGAAAAAGGGGCGTTTACGGGAGCCATCGCCTCCAAGGTCGGCCGGTTTGAACTGGCCCACCAAGGTACGCTGTTCCTTGACGAAATCGGGGATATCCCTCTCGAGCTGCAGTCCAAGCTCCTGCGGGTGTTGCAGGAACAGGAATTTGAACGGCTGGGCAGCACGAAGACGATCCGGGTTGATATCAGGCTCGTGGCTGCGACTAACCGCGATCTATCCGCAATGATTGCCGACAAACAGTTTCGCGGCGATCTCTATTACCGCCTGAACGTGTTTCCGATCGTCAGCCCACCTCTCCGTGAGCGCCAAGAAGACATCCCGCTCCTGGTCCGCTATTTTGCGCAGAAGTTTGCCAGGCGGATGAACAGGCACATCGAAACCATTCCGACCGAAACGATGACCGCCTTGTCCCGGTATCACTGGCCTGGCAACGTCCGCGAGTTGGAAAATCTGATCGAGCGAGCGGTCATTCTCTCCCAAGGGACCGAGCTGCATGTCCCTCTCGCTGAATTGAAGGCAGCGGCACGTGATGGGGCTCAGCCTGTCACCACACTCGAAGCGGCGGAGCGTGAACACATCGTGCGCGCGCTCCAGGTGGCCAAGTGGGTTATCGGTGGTCCTTCCGGCGCCGCCGCCAAACTCGGAATGAAACGGACGACGCTTCAGTCCAAGATGCAGAAGCTCAGCATTTCCCGCCCTTCTTAGCCCGGATCATTCAAGAAGCTTCTCCTGTTCACCCATTGCTCTGCTCGGTGCGATGGGTGAAACGTTAGACTTCTGCACGGTTTCACAACGAACCTCCACGAATGCTCCAGGCTGCGCCGATCTTTCGGCACCGTGCCGGTATATTGGCGCGGCTTCCTCGGCACAATGCTCCTGCACGAAGATCAGTACACACCGCCGCGTAACAACAACTCCTCATCTGTCCATGGCTTACGCTGTGTCTTAGATCGGCCACGCTGCGTGGAACGGTCTATGCCATGCTTTAACAGCATCGAGGACGTCAGGACTTGTTGGTGCTCACCTCTTCAGGATCATGTGAATGAAGGTGACAGGAGGGAGTTCGATGGGAAAGGATCCGCACAGAACAGGACGCAGGGTGACTCATGACGAACTCAAGGCAGCGGAGGCCGCCTTTCAAGGACGGCCGTTCAACGAAGCCTGGTCAGAGGCCGCGCGGATGGTTTACGACGGCATCCTCGCCGCTAAGATCAAACTGACCCACGAGACTTTCATGCGTGGATTGCCTGCTCCGAACCGCGACCCGCAGGGCGCGGAGGAACTTGTGGGCGCGGCCGCGCATGGCGGCGGCGACGAGGGATTCAATGGCTTATGACGTCATGCAGAGAACACCCTTGCTGGTCCGTTGGATGGCAGTAGGCCCACTAATCCTGCTCCTAGGCCTCGCCATTACAGAAGACAAGGGTTACAGAAGGCAAGAGTTACAGGAGGCAAGAGTGCGAGTCATGCTGGGCGTCAATCAAATAAAGATTAACCAACAGACGGAGGTCACGGCCATGAAACGCCACCCCGCAGGGCTTCTCGGCAGCAGCCTCTTCTTTGCCGCGGCCCTGCTGGCTGGCTGTGCAGCGGAGCCGGACGCGAAAGCCGTATCCCAACTCTCAGTGCTGACAGAGCACAGTGTTTCATCGAGAGACGCCGGAAACTTGGCCTTCGCCTATCGCCGCCAGGCCAAGGTCCTGCGCGATGTGGCGAGTCGCCTTGAGGTCGAGGCGGCCTTGTATCAGCAGCAGTTGGGAGCGGACCATGAACGGACCAGAGAGAGTCGCGAAGCCGCGAACGCAGCCTGGGCGGCGGCTGAGGAGGCCGATGAGGTAGCGCGGACCTACCAGCAGCAACTGCCACACGGGCGTGTGTATTAAATGGTAGTCCGGGTTGGACCTGCGGACCGCTGAAAAGGGAGGACGTCGATGGCCACGGCAGTCGAATTTCCAGCGAAAGACCTGAAACAGGAGAACCGCACAGGGTGGAGGCAACTCGCCAGCGCGCCGAGATGTTCGCGGTGCGGAGGCTTCATGGTCATCGAGCAGTGTTTCGATTTCCGAGATGACACCGGTCAACTCGATTTCCTGGCGCGGCGCTGCGTGCAATGCGGCGAGGTCATCGATCCGGTCATCCTGCAAAACCGTCAGCGGCAGCTACCGGTCGGGCGCGTCGCGGACCACACCGGTTCCGGTTTTTCACGGTCAAAGGAAGGGAGCTGACACCATGTCCTGGTCGGTCGTGTTCATATCCTATCTGTCCCCCGTCTTGCTTCTGGGCATCTTGCTTGCCTTGGACCAGCATCCGATGTCATCCAGGGCCACGCCGTCTCCTCTCATGATTCGGAGACGTGATGGCGCCGACAACAAGGGTGACATGCGGAGAGTGTTGATGGCGGGTGAGACCGTCACCCAGAGGAGGAGGCTATGAGATCCACGAAATTGACTCTTCACCTGTTTGCAGGAATGCTCGTCCTCGCAATCGCCGCGGGCCCGGACCCGAACGCCCAGACCATTGAGTCTCAAGTCACCACGCTGTTGCAGACCGATGTCGCAGGAGCGGGGGGTAAGGAATGGAACGTTATCACGGTCGAACTGATACCTGGAGCGGTGGACGCACGGCATTTCCATCCCGGCGTCGAGCTCGTCTATGTTCTGGAAGGCGCGGGGTTTTTGGAAGTGGATGGCAAGCCTCCGCTCGCCTTGAATCCCGGGACCGTCGCCGCCTTACATCCAAAGCATAGCCACGTCCTCAAGAACACAAGCCGGACACAGACGCTGAAAGTCCTCGTCGTTCTCCTCCTGGACAAGGGGCAACAACGTCTCATGCTCGCGAAGCGAGGGACGCCTCCAAAGGCCACCGAGAAAAACAATTCAACGCACACAGGATTGGTATTTTGAGGACGATCAGTGCAACCGGCAAGGAACAGGAAAAGCGGGAAGGGATTCTCGTGGGGCTGGCCGCTTGCCAGCGGCATCGAGGCCTGGCGGGCGCATCAAGGAATGCCGGATCGGACCAGGCGCACGTCCGCGGGAACCGAAAAGAGTTTCCGACATCATACGAGATCAAGTCGCTTCCTCGCTACTTGGGTCATTGCCCTCACTGTAGCTGAAGCTCTGACTTGTCTCGCAAGCGAGAGTCCCGCCCAGAATTCTACCTTGACTCCCCATGCAGTTACGGGCCTCCCAAGAGGTACACGTGAATTGAGCTTGGCAACTGGCTACACCTACACGTTTGAACGCACTGATAGGCAGACCACCAGGCTCCGAGGCGTGCCCGTCATCCTTGGATTGGGCGTAGTCCCCTGGGACCCCATCGGCACATCCTGGTACCGGGGGCAAGTGACGTTGGGCGGCGAGGTTCAATTCAATCAATACGTGGACCCGCTGACCACCTATCTCACGGCAGTCACCCCAACGGTGAAGTACACGTTTCTCGCCTCGGACCGGCTGCGTCCGTATGTCGAAGCGGGAGCTGGGCTCGTCTGGACGGATCTGGGAGATCGCATCCCGGAGAAAGGCTCACAGTTTAATTTCAATCTCCAGGTGGGGGCTGGGCTCTCTTACTTCGTCGCGCCAACGACATCGATTAACATGAGCTACCGCTTGCAGCACGTCTCCAACGCCGGCACAGCCGAGCCAAACCATGGGATCGATGCTGGTGTGGTACTGCTTGGCATCTCGAAGTTTTTCTGAAGGGAGATGAGTTTGCGGGTGGTTGCCAAGGAGAAAGAGATGGGAGGAGCTACCCATCTAGCTTTCGATAATCTAGGGTCTACAAAGGAGATCAGCATGGAATGCACACGCTGTCATGGCGTCATGGCGAAAGAGCGCTTGTACGACTTGCTCGAGAATGATGGACAGGTCTACGTCAGCGGATGGCGATGGGCTTATCGCTGCGTCGCCTGTGGCAAGGTCTCTGACTGGGTCATCGAGCGGAACCGGCAGATTGCGGATAAAGCGGTGACGACGGACCAGCGGAAAAGGAACGCAAGGAACGCGGAGGCAGGGGCGGCATAACCAGGGGTGGTCTTATGAATAGCAAGACTCGGGAGAACGGTGTGTTCCAACGGATGGGACGGGTTGTCGGAAGTGTCAGCCTGTTGCTCCTCATCAGTGCTGGAGGGCTTGAGCTCTTTGCACAGCAGACGCTCGGGCAGGTCAGCGTGGCCACGATACTCCTGACTCTCTTTCTGGCTTTCTGGTCATATGTCCTGGGCCTCGTCGGCCTGCTTTTCCTCTCAGTGCGGTGGCTGGTAAGCTGGCGGCGCGTGCAGGTGAAACGAGCTGGCATGAGCCGATATTCCCTTGCTGAGCCGAGGAGCCGACGCCTAGAACAACCGGAGCTGGAAAGTCCTCAATTTCTTCAGCAGAGTATGGCTCGTGTTGTTCCTACCCGATCGTCCACGGAGAGTGATGACCGGAACAAGGCTACCAGCCCATCCAGAGTCGCCTGAGCAGGTTGGGGACAGGAAGCAGAAACAGTCTCCGTTTTCATGACGGGAGGACGCTCCGTAACGCGACAACATAGGAGGACACATCCATGAGACTCGAACACAAGATAGCGATTGTGACCGGTGGCGGGACCGGCATCGGCGAAGCGATTGCGAAGGTCTTTGCTCGGGAAGGCGCGAAGGTCGCGATCACCGGCCGGCGGAAGGACGAGTTGGAGCGCGTTATCAGAGATATTGAGCGGAAAGGCGGACAGGCCTTGGCGCTCCCGGGCAGCGTGACCAACGAACAGGACGTGCAGGACGCAGTGGCGGCTACCGTCCGGACCTTCGGCCGCCTCGACATCCTGGTCAACAACGCAGGCAACTTGTTCCACGCGGCGCGGCTCCACGAGACCACCGATCAGATTTGGGATGAGACCTTTGACGTGTTCATGAAGGGCACGTTCCGCTTCATTCGCGCGGCAATTCCCCAGCTGCTGCAGCAGGGAGGCGGCTCGATCCTGAATATTTCCACGGTCGGCGGGCTCAAGGCCATCCCCGGCTTTGAGGCCCATGCCTACCAAGCGGCCAAGGCGGGCGTCATCATGCTCACCAAGACGGTGGCGGTGCACTACGCGAAACAGAACATCCGGTGCAACTGCATCTGCCCAGCCGGGGTCGTCACCCCGGGCGCCGCAGGCGTACTGGAGGATCCAAAGACCAAGGCCTGGTTCGAAGGGATACATCCGATGGGTCGGCTGGGACAGCCGGAGGAGATCGCGGAGGCCGCCGTCTATTTCGCGTCTGATGAGTCGCGTTGGACGACCGGCAGCATCCTGACCGTTGATGGCGGCGTCATGGCCGCGTGACGCTCCATGCAACCGGCAAGGGAAAGGAACAGTGGGTTGTCACCTTATTCTGTCCATCTATTGCCTCGGGCCAAGCCGGATGACCGCGTCAAAACATTGACGGTCGCGATTATTTCTTTGTGGTTCTTGCTGGCACTTGGCGGATCGGTGCTCGGAGTCTTTGACAGCAAGCAGCGTCTCCCGATCCCGTTGGGAGCAGCGGCGGCTCTGCCGGTGGTCGCCTACGCAATCTGCTATCTGACATGGACCGAGTTCCGGCGATTCGTTCTGGCGGCAAACCTTCGCCTCCTCACCCTAGCTCAAACTTGGAGAGTAGGAGGCGTTGTGTTCCTGATCCTTCATGGTCAGGGCCTCCTGCCGGGGGTCTTTGCCCTTCCTGCGGGATGGGGAGACATAGCGATCGGAGTAACCGCGCCTTTAGTAGCCTGGGCCATTTCGTCCAAGAATAGGTTCCCGAAAAAGATCTTCATTTCGTGGAACGTACTAGGGATGCTCGATCTGGTGATGGCTGTCAGCCTGGGCATTCTTGCATCAGCCAGCCCGTTAGGCGTCTTGGCCGGAGAGATCACAACTCAGATTATGGGCACGTTCCCGCTGAGTCTGATTCCGACTTTCTTTGTTCCCCTCCTTATCATTTTCCACTTAATTGCCTTGGGCCGTGTCTGGAATGAGGCTGTTCGTCCTTGAAGGAACGGTGAAAAGGAGAAACCCATGAAGGAAAACCTCGAAAAAGTTAAGCTGCTGGCCCGCGATCTGCGGAACGGCAAGGAATACCCGCGCAGCCCGCGTGACACGCTGGCAGGCTATGTGCTGGCGGCTCGCGCGGTGGACAAATGCCGCGCCGTCCTCGTAGGCTGGCAGGGCGAATACCACTCCAACTGTCCGCTCGATCAGCGGTGGCTGAAATTCGCCGAGATTGACTACAATGCCTACAAGGCGTTGGTCGCCACCGGCGCGACCGACGACGAGGTCGCCATGTGGATTGGTGAGCACGCCAAGAAACGTTCCCGTGCTGACATTGTCGTCTGGAACAATAAGGAACGCGACCTGCGCTTGAGCGATCTGTCCCCCGAACTGCAGGAATACATGGAGGACTACATTGCTTCCTCCGTCCCGCGCCACCGCGTGGTGTACCACTGGTTCGATGTGTACGACTTGGAAGAGAAACGTCTCTGAACCAGAAAAGAGCCCGCAAGTGATCATGGGCTTGTACAACGAGTTGCAACGAAGCTGGCCATTCTAAGCCAATGGGACAATGTCCGATGCTGAAGCGCGTGATGGCAGGGGAATGAAGATCCGTCAGTCAGCAGTGGCTCTGCTTTCCCTGGCACTGGTCCTCAGCCTCCCGGTCGGTTATGCTGAAGCGGCCGATCCGCTGCCTGACGCTCAAAAGCACGTCCTGAAGAACGGTTTCCGAAACACCAATCCGGCGTTTGCTCCGCCAAGCCCATGGGAGCGTATGAAGTTCATCGGGCCTCGGTTATGGGCAACCACGGTTCATCCACGATCCGTTAACCTACCCAGTGTCGAGAACGATGGCACCGCATTCAAGAACAATCGAACGGCGACCACAGTCACGTGGGTCGGGCATTCCACCCTCCTCATTCAACTCGATGGCGTCAATATCCTGACTGATCCACACTGGTCTGATCGCGCCAGTCCCGTGGCCTTTGCCGGGCCAAAGCGTCTGATGCCTCCCGGGGTGCCATTTGAAAATCTCCCGCCCATTGATCTGGTCCTTATCTCTCATGATCACTATGATCATCTCGATGTGGAAACAGTTCGGCGCCTCGCTCAATTGCACCACCCGATATTCCTCGTTCCTCTCGGATTAAAGGCGTGGTTTGCAGATATTGGAATCACGGAGGTGGAGGAGTTGGATTGGTGGGAGAGCCGACGGGTGAAGGGCCTCACAGTGACCTGTCTGCCTGCTCAGCATTTCTCAGGTCGTAGCCTTTGGGATCGGAACCAGCGGCTCTGGAGCGCGTGGGCCGTGGCAGGAGCCACGAAGCGGATCTTCTTCGCTGGAGACACAGGCTACTATCCTGTCTTCAAAGAGATTGGCAAACGCCTGGGTCCTTTCGACCTAGCAGCGATTCCGATCGGGGCCTATCTTCCACGTGTAATGATGAAAATGACACATCTTACGCCTGAAGAATCCTTACAGCTCCTTGATGACATTCAAGGGCAACGTTTTGTGGCCATACATTGGGGCACGTTTGACCTAACGGAAGAACCGATTGAGGAGCCGCCCCAGCGGTTGGAAGCTGAGGCCAAGCGACTTGGGCTTGATCTCACCAAGGTGTGGGTCTTGAAGCATGGAGAAACGCGCAGTTGGTAGTGGCACGACATGTGAGCATGGTGGAGACGAAAGAGAGACAGATTTCCTTATCGTGAGGCCGGGACGCTCCTTACAAGCGGCCGCGTTTTTGATCGAGAGAAAGGAGGGTGTCATGAGGTCGTCGCCTCGACGAATCGAAAAGATCATTGAGCCGGAGCCGGTCACCGAAGGTGCGGGAGTCCGACTCAAACGAAGTATTGGGACAGAACGGCTGGACTATCTGGATCCCTTCCTGTTGCTGGATCACTTTGCGTCCAGCGATCCACGTGATTATAAGGCTGGATTCCCCCTGCATCCCCATCGCGGGATTGAAACGGTGACCTACGTGCTATGGGGAGAAGTACATCACAAGGATACTCTCGGCAATTCCGGAAGCATCGGGGCCGGGGACGTGCAGTGGATGACGGCCGGACGCGGCATCATGCACGAGGAGATGCCGCAGGTGCGTCCTGAGGGAATTGCCGGATTCCAACTCTGGGTTAATCTGCCGGCGAAGCTCAAGATGACCAAGCCGCGCTACCAGGAAATCCGGTCAGACAAGATCCCTGAAATCAAAAAAGAAGACGGGGCAAGAATCCGGGTGATTACTGGAAGTGTTGATGGGGTCAGCGGTCCGGTGACCGGCATTGCGGCCAATCCGATCTACCTGGATGTGTTCGTGCCAGCTCATGCCTCATTCATCCAGCCGATCCACCGAGGACACACGGCATTTGCCTATGTGTTCGAGGGCGAGGCGACGTATGTTGACGATGACAAAGACGACGGAACAAAGATTTCCTCTCCACGGCTCATCATATTGGGTGACGGCGATTATGTGAAGGTGGTCACGGGTGCGACGCCGGTTCGCTTTCTGCTCGTTTCCGGGAAGCCGTTGCACGAGCCAATTGCGCGGTATGGTCCATTCGTGATGAATACAGAAGAAGAGATCCAGCAGACGCTGCTGGAACTCCGCCAGGGAACCTTCGTCACAACATGAGCGTTGTGGCTGATTAGGAGGAGGTCAAGAACCATGTTACCGACACGCGGATACGCAACTAAAGGCCCGACCTCTGGGCTCGAGCCGTTCAACTTTGAGCGGCGCGAACCGGGTCCACACGATGTGCTCATCGAAATTCTCTACTGCGGCATCTGTCACTCTGACATTCATCAGGCACGGGACGAGTGGGGTGGCGCGATTTATCCGATGGTCCCAGGGCATGAAATTGTCGGGCGCGTGGCACGCGTCGGATCCCAGGTGAAGCGATTCAAAGTCGGCGAGGTCGCCGGCGTCGGCACAATAGTGGATTCCTGTCGTGTCTGCGAGAGCTGCAAGGAAGGCCTGGAGCAATACTGTGCGAGACACATCGCCTGGACGTACAACGGAACCGAGCAAGACGAGAAGACTCCGACGTACGGCGGGTACTCCTCTCAAATCGTCGTGGATGAGCATTACACGCTCAAGATCTCCCCGAAGCTCCCGCTTGCGAACGTCGCTCCCCTTCTCTGCGCCGGCATCACCACGTACTCGCCGCTCCGGCATTTCAACGTCGGCCCGGGCCAGCGAGTCGGGATCGTCGGGTTGGGCGGATTGGGCCACATGGCGGTCAAGCTGGCTGCTTCAATGGGCACGGAGGTTACCGTATTCAGCACGTCTAAAAGAAAAGAACAGGATGCGCATCGTCTTGGCGCGCATGACTTTGTCGTGTCGCTGGACCCAAAGAATCTCGACGCCCTCGCCAACCGGTTTGATTTCATCCTCGACGCGGTCTCCGCGCCACATGATGTCAATGCGTACCTGAATCTCTTGCGTAGGGATGGGGTGATGGCGATGGTTGGGGTTCCAGCCAGGCCCTTGGAGGTCCAGGCGTTCTCGCTCATCCTCAAGCGAAGAAAACTGACGGGCTCGGGCGTCGGCGGTATTCGCGAGACGCAGGAGATGCTGGATTACTGCGCGGAACACAACATTACGTCGGATGTCGAAGTGATTCCGATTCAGCAAGTCAATGAGGCGTACGAGCGGACGCTCAAAGGCGATGTGCGGTATCGCTTTGTCATCGACATGAAAACGCTATGACGGGTCTGGTGCACTGGTTCGCGATCCGCCTCGCCTCCGCGTTGAAGACCGGCGATGCAGTCCGGCTTACCGCCGCAGGGTCACGGCGGTTGGCAGGTGATGAGGCGACAGGGACCGAAATCCTCATGTGGGAAACCCAGTAACAAGGAGCGGGCGATGGCGGTTCAAGTCTATGGCAGCAGCCACGTGGTAATCGAGGTGACCGACGCCAGGAAGGCCGTCAAGTTCTACTCGGACGTTTTCGGCCTGAAGATGCTCCGGGGCGGCGAGGGCGCGGCGTGGTGCAAGCTCGGCGAGCATCAGTTTATGGCCATCTTCGAGGTGAAGAAGCTCCAGCCGGACCGCGTGAAGCACTTCGGCTTGATCGTGCGGGACGAGAAGCAGATCAAGGAAATCCGGCGGAAGCTCGTCAAGAAATACAAGCTGAAGCTGCATCCTCCCTTCCGGTGCGACTTCCACGATCCCTGGGGCAACCGGATACAGGTGGGGGACCTCCACGACGAGTCGCTGGTGTGGCTGCTTCCTTACCAGGAAGTCCAGAAGTCTGGCGTCACGTTTACGAAATGAGGTCAACCATGGCCAGGCGACTTTTTCATAACGCGAGGACGTTCCATGCATCCGGCAGAGAACGGGGAAAGTAGCCTCTCTCCTTTTCTGCCCGCTTTGTTCGTCTCTGCGAGATAGAAGGCGTCCACTTGGGCGTTGACACCAGCATTGACGAGTTCTTCGATGAACAGTTGCAGCGGGTTCTTGGAGCCTCTCCCGCCACGGCTGAGGTAGGGACTTGGTATCCTGGACCTAGCAAAGCCTTTGTGGGAGTTACGGATCAGGCTCCCGACCTTCATGGAGTGGATGAAGATGCTGGGCGTGCGGCCAAATCTCCGGAAGGGTGACCCGCCGAGCTCTGATCACTCAGTGACAGACTGATGAATGAAGGAAGAGAGGAGGCCGCTCATGTCGCAAATGACCGCTGTTCAGATTAGTCGTCCGGGCGCGCCATTCGAGGTTGTCAAACGAGAGGTGCCAGAACCAGGGCCCAACCAGGTCCGCATCAGGGTGCAAGCCTGTGGTGTCTGTCATAGTGACCTGTTTGTGAAGGAGGGACATTGGCCGGGGCTGCAATACCCACGTGTCACAGGCCATGAGGTCGCCGGCGTGATTGACGAAGTGGGACCTGGCGTGACGGCGTGGAAGAAGGGCCAGCGGGTCGGTGTGGGCTGGCATGGTAAGCACTGCGGTCAATGTGTCCCGTGTCGTCGTGGGGATTTCATTAGTTGCCAGAATCTTAGGATCACGGGATTCAGCGATGATGGCGGGTATGCGCAGTACATGATTGCCAGTGCCGATGCCTTGGCTGCGATTCCGGACTCGTTATCGCCGGCAGAAGCCGCGCCCATCCTCTGCGCGGGCATTACGACGTTCAATAGCCTGCGTCACAGCGGGGCGGGCGCAGGGGATCTGGTCGCCGTGCAGGGCCTCGGCGGACTCGGCCATCTTGGAGTCCAGTTCGCGAGCAAGATGGGGTATCGCACGGTGGCCATCGGCCGAGGCAAAGACAAGGAAGCCTTGGCGCTGAAGCTTGGCGCTGCCCGATACTTGGATACAGATGCGGTCAAGGTGGCGGAAGAACTGACCAAGATGGGAGGTGCTTCGGTCATTCTCGCCACGGCGCCTGATAGCAAAGCCATGTCAGCGCTCATTGAGGGGCTCGGGGTTGGCGGCAAATTGCTGGTGGTGGGGGCCTCGGCCGATCCTATCAGCGTGACGCCCATTCAACTCATCGGGCAGCGCCGCGCGATTCAAGGCTGGCCGTCAGGGACCGCCAGAGACTCCGAAGACACGCTGAACTTTTGCGCCCTCACTGGGATTCGCCCCATGGTCGAGACCTTCCCGCTCGAACAAGCCGCTGCCGGCTACGAGCGTATGTTGAGCGGCAAAGCACGGTTCCGCGTGGTGCTCACGATGAAGTGAACATCACACCCCACTATTCAAACGGTAGTGTCTCCTGAGCCCAAAACAGTTGTTTATGGGGGATATGGCCATGAAAAGCTTACGAAACTGGGTGCGGGCGTTGCTGGGAACGCTCGCCGTGATAGTGATCGTTTTA
>Ga0209854_1000023_pt1 | contig 29771 bp, 36 predicted proteins | sample GWRWS3_30_40_FD_187234 | JGI IMG/M metagenome (GOLD analysis project Ga0209854, IMG submission 187234) | Riverbed sediment microbial communities from areas with vegetation nearby in Columbia River, Washington, USA - GW-RW S3_30_40 (SPAdes)... | ecosystem: Environmental > Aquatic > Freshwater >... | reverse complement strand
CTAAGGAATGACAAATCAACAACTAATATATTTAGGATTTTAGAATCGCTCTAATAACATGACTTCCAGGGCTGAAACAAGAAGGGCAAGTAATGAAATTTTGATAGGAAAGAAACCTTTGATGACCTATGTGACTGCAACATTGGTTCAATTAGCAAACGAACCATCAGTGTTTGTTAAAGCCAGAGGAAGAAGTATAACTCGTGCGGTAGACGTAGCACAAATTATTGTTAAACGTATGGATAACATGGGATATAAAATTGGATCTGTAAAAATAGGATCACAAGTAATCCTATCTGAAGATGGTAAAGAGCGAAATGTTTCAACTATAGAAGTACAGATATCTAGATAAAAGTAGTATTCTAATTAATTTAGGATAAGATGGATGCAATAAATTGAGGATAAAATAAATCGAGGTTAGTTTTTACTTCGTTTTTCATCCAATTATTAAGATTTTGAGTGACTAGAACACGATCAATTAGCAAATCAGCTCATGCAAATACGGGACGATAATGTTGTTGTTGCAAAAACTAAATTGTCAGCTGTTCGTTGGGAAGATTGGGGAAGTGTCCAGTTTGTGTTTGGATAATTACCATTTCATCTAATGCATTCGTGGCAAGTCTCATATCGTAAATTATTAGTCTCCTCTTTTGATATTTATGAAAATAAGCCAAAGTATTTAGTTGATGAAGCCCAGTTCTATACTAAATTTAATAAATGGTAACAGAATATTCATTTCCAAAAATATTTTCAATTAATTTATGAATATATTTAATATCACTACAAAATCTAATTTCTGTCATATCAGTTGAATCTGGGTATGTTATTTCAAGAACAAAACATCCTGACGTTCTCTTATTAATGTACATTTTCTTCTTCTTCCTATTCTTAGTCGATTCTATTCGTATTCCCTCATCAATGTCCAAAGTTAACAATTTATGTGATAATTGTTTCGAAACCGATACAATTGAAGACAATGATTATTCCATGTTAGTAAGTAGTCTGAATTTATTCTTATCTTTATACCTTTACAGAATACTGCTTTTAAAAATACTACTATTACATAGTGCTATCTTATCTATAGTGCTATTAAGGAATCGTCTGAATAAGTTATTTTGAAGCAATACGTAATTTCTATCAACTACTAATCCGACATACTTTATTCTCCCTTTCTGAAATACTACCGCAATTTGAGAAATTATATTTGCCCTTTCGTAAGGAAATTTTCCATCCTTATTGGCAAGTGATATTTCATCAGGATGGATAAACAGAGACGTACTGGATGCTTTTAGATTTTTTTTCTCTCGCCTGTGATTTAACATCTTGATGATGAGATCCAAATCATGATCTACATTAGGTAATTCAATATTCTCTTTAAAAGTGATATTTTTAACAGTATCATCAGGAATACTTATCCACGCAATTCTGTATACACTGGGAAGTTTAGTCCAACTATCATTGAATTCTGAAATTTCGGATAGAAGTTTTTGGATCTCCATTACAGATGCATTTAAATTAGTTTCAATTTGTCTATGTTGATTTAAAACTAATTTGGCTATTTGCTCTTTTACATCATTAATATTTTTTATCTGTTTCTTGTTACGTAACAACATTGCGATAGACGATCCGTGCTGAATTCCTTATATTTACTAATTGCTACATCTGTTTGACCTGAGGACAGTAATGTAGAGCTAACTGCAAATACGCACTTGAGGTACACATCTTTTTTGTCAGGAAAATTTCAATCCACTTGGACTTGTATAGCCTTTAAGGTCTTGACCCAATATTATATCTTCTTCAGGTGGAACATATTCTATAACACCATGTCTCTCTATTCCCGGATGCTTTTTCTGTGTTGCAAGTGCTACTACTACAAATGCTACAAACGATACGACCGGTGGTATCATTGTATCAAGACCAGCAAGTTCTGGTGGAATAACATAAAACAACAACAATCTGAGAGAAGATCCTAAGATCAAAGATGTGAGCGCAGCAGGTAAATTTGATTTTTTCCAAAACAGACCCAAAGTAAGAGGCGCCCATGCACCAGCAAATACAATATCAAAGGCTAAGATGAGGTAGACACCGGGTTGTGGCAATAAATATCCCAGAATAAGTGCAGCAGCCATCATTGGAATGGTAAATATCCTTGTGGTTCTCAATAGTTTTTTATCGTCCATAGCTGGTTTTTTGAACCATTTTTTCAATATGTCTCGTTGTATAATGTTTCTTGACATGACGCTGGATATTGCGAGTAGTCCCCCATTTGCTGTTGACATAGATGCCCCCAATACCCCCATTAGAAGAGCAATTCCTATTGCAAATGGTACGTGATTTATGGCCAAGTCAGGATATGCCGTAAATGGATCAGCAAGATTTGGGAGGAAATATAACGCTACTATACCCATCATACTTGTGGGAATGACTGTAAATAATGTCAATCCACCGCCCATAAATGCGCCCCTTTGTGCTGTCTTGCCATCTTTGGCCGCAAAAACTCTTTCCATAAAATCAAGGGCGACTATATCACCCAAAGCTAAAGCCAAAATTCCTGCCCAATTAACAAGTGCGCCATTACTCATGTCAGTTAGTCCTGAAAGATCAAGGTAAGCAGGTGGTGCATTACCTAGAATAGTACCAAAATCAATTCCTGCAAATCCTCCAGCAAAAAATATGAAAGCAGCCCAAAATGCACCTATTGCTAGATAAATTTGGAATATATCAGTATACGCCGAGGAGAAGAGGCCACCAGCAAAAGTATACACCAGTACAACTAGTGCAGCTATGAGCATTGACCAAAAGAAATCAATATGTAATACTGCAGTAAGAATATATCCACTAGCAGCAAAGTTACCAGCTACGAGAACTATAAAGCTAATCATCATAATTACACCCGAGATACCTTCTGCACCGGCTCCAAACCTTCTGTAGTAAAAGTCAGGAAGAGTAAGCATTGACATCTTGTTCAATTTTTTACCATAAAATGCCCCTGTAAGTATCAAACATATACCAAGCCCAATTGGAATGACAGCTCCAGCCCAAAAACCAAATTGGTAGACCAGGGAAACATTACCAAGAGAAGAATTTCCATCTATTGCTTGAGCAGCCAACATTGTACCTACAAAAAAAAGTGGTAGACTCTTACCGGCAACCATGAACCTCTTACTGCTTTTCTTTACAAGCCTTGAGGTTAATGTTCCAACAATTAAAGATGCGGCTAAAAAAGCAATAACACCGACTCCATACCAGTCAAGTGATACCATCATCCCATTTTATTGGACTATATATATAAGGATTAACTAGAAAAACGTAAAATAAATGAGGAATTTACAATTACTGAATAGCTTACAATTATTATTTCTAAAAAACAACAACTATTGTAGAGTATTTGGATGGACTTTGCCAAGTGAATTAAAAATGAATTTGTGATAGTAGTTGAACTACATACAATTACTTAGCAATATTTAAAAAATACACTGCGATTAAAAAGATAGACAAAAAATGGGTATGGAATTTTACGGTAATTCTTACAAAGGTAACGACGAGCCAATTTTTGTGGGCATACCTACCTTTTTGAAACTACCGTGGATAAGAAGCCACGAAGAATTGAAGAGCGTTAAACCAGATGTAGCAATAATTGGAGAGCCATTTGACTTTGGTACTACCATTCGTCCTGGCGCAAGATACGGACCACGTGCAATTAGAGCGGCTTCTACGGTGCCGTCACCACCATATGAACATTTCAATATAGAAACAGGTGTTGATCCATTTGGAGTTTTTAGGAGTGTTGACTATGGCGATGTAGTAGTCTCTCCTGGCGATGTTGTGGAATCACACAGGAGAATGACAGATAAGGTAAAACAAGTTCTTGATTTAGACGGCATTCCAATTATGTTGGGTGGAGATCATTCAATAACTTTTGCAAACGTCCGCGCATTCGCAAAGAAGTATAAGAATATAGGAATGATTCATATTGATACACATGCCGATTGTGCGCCACAAGGATTGACCGGTTTCAAGTATGATCATGGAGCGCATATAAGAAGAATAATGGAGCTTGGCTGTCTTAAAGGAAAGAACTATACTTTGATAGGACCACGTGGTTATTGGCCCGGTCCAGACTTGTATAAATGGATGGCTGACCAGGACTTTCAATGGTTCACAATGCTAGATGTTGAAGAACTGGGTATTGATAAAATAGCAAAGGAGGCTGCGGACAGAGCGAACGATAATGTCGATGCAGTCTATATAAGTTGGGATATTGATACTTTCGATCCTGCTTATGCTCCTGGTACAGGAGAACCAGAACCAAACGGTCTGACATCAAGGGAGGGTATGCGATTGATGCGGCTTCTTTCTACCTCGTTTGATCCAGATAGATTTGCGTTTGATCTGGTTGAAGTAGCTCCCAATTATGACGTAAGTGATGGTAATTCATATAATGGTGGTATCACCTCAGGTCTAGCAAACAGACTGATTGTCGAACTACTTGCAGGCTTATCACTAACAAAGAAGGGATTGACTGAAGGAGATCCAGTGAGACCGAAATTCTACAGGGGATTGGGTAATACTTATGACTTTGGTAAAGGAACCAAGGCCAAAGCTCCAAAGAGACCTCCACTAAGCTATGGTAAAGACGCCAAAAAATAAGTAATGGGCTGGGTAGACTAGTCTGATAAATGTGACAATTACAGTGCAAGGAGAACCCGACACAGCTCCATTCACAAGAATTTATCAGTTTCACAATAAGACAGACTACATGATTCTATCAAATTCCATCAAGACTATAAAGAATAAACTATCAAGAAAAATGAAGATAAACATCAACGAGACACTTTACATTTATCTTAAATATATTATGGATGAATTGCGTTTGAAGAAGAAAAAAAGTGAAATAATAGCACATGCTTCAAGGCTCTTGACACCGAATCAAGTCATGATAGGGGTGCCAGAAAGTCTCAGAAGGATCAATTTTAACATAAAGCTTGAGGGGAGACAAAGACTAATCCTAACAATAAAAGAGCCTATTTCAACTACAAGCTATATTCTTGCTTCCTAGTGGAAAGGATCTAGCTTTTGATTTCTGACACTAGTAATGCACTAATTCAAATTTTGTTGTGGTAGAAAGTTGTACTAGGAACGCCAAAATATTATTTCAATTGATGTCAAATAGACTATGATTATGAAGTATTATTGTATCTAGATCAGTAATAGTGATGCATAGGTCGCTGTTGTTTTCCCAATCTATCAAAATGATCATGTGGTTTACTTCCTCCCTTATGAGAATGTGTGGTACCGTCTAAATGGGTATGCGTATGCCCATGTGTGTCTACTGGTTTTTTCATCAGTACGTCATCCACTCTTAAAAGAAGATTAATTACCTCTGTTGCAGTAATAAGGATCTGTTCCTTAACCATTAGCGGCTCTATGACATGCAGATTCATCATATTGTCAATTTTTCTTTCAATCGCATTGATTCCATACCAAACATGATTATTGTTGTATGCAAGATCCATTTTCGATACTTTCTTATTCTTTAGAAGAGATTGAGAATAGACCTTTTCTCTCAGACGCGTCCCTATATCTATAGTATTCATACCAGCATTTCTGGCAATTGTTAGTGGAATCTCTTCAAGCGCTTCTGCAAATTTTTGTATTACAATTTGTTCCTTGCCAGAATATAGATACGATCGTTCCTTAACGAGCCGAGCAATGAATGATTCTACCGCACCACCTCCAGGCACTATTTTTGGTAGCATTATAAAATTTCTCAAAACATAAATAGAATCAAGGATTGTGCGATGAAATTCATCAAGGATCTTCATTGAACTAGCACGCAAAAGAAATGTAATTGACTTTGGATTTCTACACCCATTAACAAACACCATTTTATCATCACCTACCATTTTTTCGTAAACCTTTGCAGCATAACCAATATCAGTGGTGCTTATTCTATCTAGATCTCTGACAACTCTGGCTCCTGTAGACTTTTCCAACCATAATAAATCATTTTCTTTAACTCTTCTAACGCTTAAGATTCTGTTCTTGGCAAAATGATTCAAAGCAAGAGGATCAATTCCTCCGCGGGAAAAAATAACATTTGCACCAGATTCTATTACATTTTGAATCTTTTGAATTAGGTTACGAGTTTTGGTATCAAGAAATAGTGCTACGTCGCTAGGGGCTGAAATTCTAATTTCCGCATCAGTTTTAGTGCGTTCATCTTGAATATTGCTGTCAATAAGCAAAATCTGCGCATTTTCAATAATTCGAGGCATCGAAGAATCATCTATTGTCTTGTCTATTACAGTTCCATGAATAAGCTCAGTTTCAGAACTATTTCCTATTTTTTCTTCAATTTTTATATCGTCTACTTCGAGATAACTTTTTGCAAAGTCAGCAATCGTACATATCCCATCGACAACAAGACTGGGAATCATTGTTTCTTCAGTAATATGAGAAACTGCTTTTGATCTCAAACAAGTATCAACAAGATATTTCATTATCTTTCTATCAAAATTGCTTGATTGTATAGCGTTTGTCCTTACAATTTCAATTGCCATACGCAAGGCATTGTGATAACCATCTGAAATTATTGTAGGCGAAATCCCCATTTCCAATAGTTCTTCTGCTTTTTCCACGAGTGCTCCGGCAAGGACCACAACTGACGTAGTACCATCACCTACGGAGTTATCCAGTGCATTGGACGCTTCAATTATTACCTTGGCGGCAGGATGTTCTACGTCAATCTTTCTTAGGAATGTGGCACCATCCTTAGTAACGGTCATTTCTCCAAGAATATCAATAAACATTTTTTCAAGTCCTCGGGGACCCAAAAAACCCTTCACAAGATCAGCAATCAATCTTGCAGCAAGAAGATTATATCTTCTGGCTCCAGTACCGTAGCTTCTCTTTACACCATTACCAAATAACTGCATATTTTTACGCTCCATGGAAGACTAATCTTGAATTCATAAATTGAGATCAATTATAAATATATGACTTTATAATAAATTTTGAATTTAGAATGTTTCTTTCCCCACGAGACATTGATAAATTATACATTTTTATTAGTGCGGAGGTTGCACGAAAGAGAAAAACAAGAGGCTTAAAACTCAATTATTCTGAATCGGTAGCATTAATTGCAGATCATATTCTTGAAGGTGCACGGGATGGTAGGTCAGTTTCTGATCTTATGAAATCCGGAAGACATGTGTTACAAAAGGATGATGTATTACCCGGTGTACCTGAATTAGTACAAAGTGTCCAAGTAGAGGCAACCTTTAATGATGGTACCAAACTTGTGACCGTTCACAATCCTATTATATGAATAATGGAGCAAGTAAATCATGATCCCCGGCGAATATTTTATATCTAAGAATCCAATTCTGGCCAATGTAGGAAAGAAAACAATAAAAATTAATGTGACAAATACAGGCGATAGACCTATTCAGATAGGCTCTCACACACATTTTTTCGAAACAAACAAGGCCCTAATGTTTCAAAGGAGCAAAACATTCGGGTTTCATCTCAATATTCCATCAGGAACATCACTGCGGTTTGAACCGGGTGATTCAAGAATTGTAGAATTGACCGAATACGGTGGGAAAAAAATTGTTTTTGGTTTTAATGGTCTTGTTAATGGTAAACTATCAAATAAACAGAAAGAAATATCTCTATTAAGGTTAAAGAAAAAAGGTTTCTTGGAAGCAAAATAGACATGGTTCTAAAAATTCCTAGGAAACAATATGTGGAGCTCTACGGACCGACAAAGGGAGACCAAATTAGACTTGGAGATACAGATCTTATAATAGAGATCGAAAAAGATCTGATAACTTATGGTGACGAACTTGTTTTTGGTGGGGGCAAAAGTATCAGGGATGGAATGGGACAGGCAAGTGGGATAGAAAGCAAATATTCCTTGGATCTTGTGATCACAAATACTATACTAATGGACCCATTAATGGGTATTATCAAGGCAGATATTGGTATCAAAAATGGATTAATTTTAGGAATAGGCAAGGGCGGAAATCCCAATGTGATGGATGGAGTATCTGATAACATGATTGTCTCTTCAAATACAGAAGTTATTTCAGGCGAACACACCATCTGCACTCCAGGAACCATTGATACACATATACATTTTATTTCACCCCAGCAAATCGTAGAAGCAATATGCAGCGGTACTACCACGATGATAGGTGGGGGAACAGGTCCATCTGAAGGTACTAAAGCTACGACATGTAGTCCGGGACCATGGAATATTCATAGAATGTTAGAATCCTTGGATGAATTTCCATTGAACTTTGGATTATTAGGAAAAGGAAATGACTCATTAGAACCCTCCCTCCTAGAGCAAATTAATGCAGGGGCTTGTGGTCTGAAACTTCACGAAGATTGGGGGTCTACTCCGGCAACCATTGATGCCGCACTTAAGATTGCAGATAAAACAGATACCCAGGTAGCAATCCATACCGACACCCTGAATGAATGCGGATATGTAGATGATACAATCAAAGCTATTTCGGGTAGGACGATTCATACGTATCATACGGAAGGTGCTGGTGGGGGACATGCACCTGATATACTGAAAATTGCCGGAGAACTAAACATATTACCCTCATCAACCAATCCAACAAGACCTTTTACTGTAAACACTCTTGAAGAACATCTTGACATGATGATGGTTTGTCATCATCTAAACCCTGCGATATCAGAAGATGTGGCATTTGCTGAATCAAGAATAAGAGCTGAAACAATAGCCGCTGAAGATGTGTTGCATGATATAGGAGCTCTTAGCATGTATTCTTCTGATAGTCAGGCCATGGGTAGAGTTGGTGAGGTATCAACTAGAGCTTGGCAAACTGCAGATAAAATGAAAAAAATGTCAGGAAGACTAAAAGAAGAAAAAGGCGATAATGACAATCTACGTGTTAAAAGATATCTAGCAAAGCTTACCATTAATCCTGCAATAACACATGGAATTTCGGATTATGTTGGTTTACTTCAACGAGGGAAAATGGCCGATATTGTAATGTGGACACCACAATTTTTTGGGATAAAGCCCAAGCTCATTATTAAAGGAGGTTTTATTGCATATTCTCTCATGGGTGATCCAAATGCTTCCATCCCAACTCCAGAGCCTGTATACTATCGACCAATGTTTGGAGCCATGGGTAAAGCTAAATATTCTACTTCAGTAACATTTACTTCAAAGATGGCAATAAGAAACGGGCTTCAAAAGAAATTAGGGCTAAAGAAAAAACTTTTGCCAGTTAAAAACTGTCGCAATATATCCAAGAAAAATATGGTGTACAATGATCTGATACCTAAAATAGAAATCGATCCAGAAACTTATGTGGTTAAAGTAGATGGAAACATAGCGACTACCGAGTCTGCAAAAGAGCTATCATTGTCACGTCTTTACAATCTATTTTAGTTTTTCAATTTATCAATTAAAATAATAATGCTTATATATTTTGCAAATACATTTTGATTTATGAATCCCGTCCACACGGAAAAAGAAGTCGAAACAGCAGCAAAAAAAGCGACAGAGGCACTTTATGGGAGCAATATTGAAGATTTTAAGATAAGAACACTTCTGCCCTTTCCAACTGAACAGAATAGAGAAGCTTGGGACGCTCAAGTTACTTTCTTACTTGATGGCCTACAATATACGGTTGACCTTTTGATTAATGAAAAAGATGGACAGATAACAAATGCAAGGTTAATCGATACAATGGCTCCTTTATAACACCAAATAATATAGGAGTCGTTTTGGACTTCCTGCTGGATACATTCTAATGCACTATTTTCAAACAATAAAAAATTCAAGTAGACATATTACTTTTTTTTGGAAAACCGATTCAGTTGGAATAAAATCATGACGTCGGAGACATTTTCTTTAGTAAAAAACAAAAGGGTAATAGGACTTTTTGTTCTTGCAATTCCCGCAATACTTTTTCTATTAATTCCAGATTTAGTTGGAATTAAGATTACACTACCACTGAGACTTACCTCTTTAGCCCTCTTGTCAGTTTATGTTTTGCTTTCTTTTGAAATAGTTCATAGGACCACTGCAGCGATGGTTGGAGCGGCATTTGTGATACTGATAGGTATCGTCACGGGCCTCTTTAGTGCGTCTACTAGTTTTATCTTTGTAATCAGTGCTATCGATTTCAATACAATTGGTCTGTTATTAGGAATGATGATAATCGTTGCAATATTGGGGGAAACTGGTGTGTTCCAGTATCTTGGTATAAAGATGAGTAAGGCGTCAAAAGGAAATATGTGGAAGCTGATGGTCCTTTTTTGCATCTTTACGGCAACGGTTTCTATGTTTATCGATAATGTTACTACCGTACTGTTAATAGTTCCCATAACTGTATCCGTATTCAAGACTCTTAAAATATCGCCAATTCCATTCATAATTGCGGAGGTACTTGCGTCAAATGTAGGAGGTACTGCAACCCTGATTGGAGATCCACCCAACATACTAATTGGATCCGCTGCAAATATAGACTTTAGCTCATTTATTGTTAATATGGGCCCTACCATTGCTTTTTCTTTAGTTGCTTCTCTATTTATTCTAAAATTTCTATTTAGAAAAGATCTTGCTCAGAAACCACAAAACATTGAGTACCTATTATCTCAAGATGAAACGGTCCTCATCAAGGATAGAATAGTATTAAAAAAATCATTAGCAGTATTAAGTGCAGTCATTATTCTTTTTGTCATACACGGTAGTATCAATATAGAACCTTCCATTATAGCCCTGAGCGGTGCTGGGATACTTATGATAGTGGCAAGGTCGAGACCTGAGAACGTCTTGAGTCAAGTTGATTGGGCCACATTGATCTTTTTAGCTGGTCTTTTCATTATCATTAGTGGTGCAGAAAAGGCCGGTCTAATAGACCTGTTGTCTAGTACTGCATTACTAATAAGTGGTGGTAATCCTTGGGCAATGTTCTTTATAATTATCTGGGTTTCTGCAATTGCAAGCGCTTTCATAGACAACATTCCATTTGCTGCGACAATGATTCCTTTGATATTTGCCGTGTACAACACTGATTCAATAGCTACAGTCTTTGGAAACGTCCCTATCAGTCCTCTATGGTGGGCATTATCACTTGGAGTTGGATTTGGAGGTAACGGTACAGTAATAGGCTCAAGTGCTGGTATAGTTGCCACAGGATTGGCTGAAATAAATGGCTATAAGATCACTTTCAACCAATTTCTTAGAGCAGGGTTTCCTTTCATGATAGTCAGTGTAGCAATAGGATCCATTGTATTACTAATGGACACGCTGATTAGACTTAATTTTGCGATCTGATAACCTGAAATTGTTATGGAATATTTTGCAAATTGATTGCATACTAAATACAGCTTCCTATAGATTGTTGATTCGATTTGAGTAAAGTGAAAATATGAGCATGTGACAATATGATATAGTAAAATTAAAAATGAGGAGAATCGACTATTGACATTGCTGCAGATCGATAAATTAATTGGAAATGTTAATTTTGACAAGGACCTAAAATCCAAATTTGAGAATATGTCTAAGAGTGACAGGGTTGAAACTGTAAAAATCACACGACTAGAATCGGAGAGAATCAGGATGAGAAAGGTTTCTGACAGAGGAACACAGCTTGCACTTACATTGCCTTATGGTTCACACCTACAGGATGGAGACGTGGTATTTTTGACAGAGGAAAAAATAATAGTAATAAGGAGAACTGTCGAGGATGTGTTGGTAATATCTTTACACAAGGATATACCAAAGGATCGGATACTAGAGGTTGCCATAAAGATTGGACATAAAATAGGCAATATGCATAGACCAATAAAAATACTTGGAGAACAAATTTTTTTCCCCATACAATCGGATTCTGAATTAGAACTTTTTGAGAAACTCTTTTTCAGTTTGAGAGATAATCTTGATTTCAGCAAGCATAACATAATATTTGAACCAGATGCGGGTTATAACATCCATGAACACTGAAATAAGCGTTGAGGATCTGAGCTTCCTTCAGTTATCTGATTCTTTTTTTCCTACGGGATTATATACAACGTCTAATGGACTAGAGTTTATTTTTCATGAGAAGAAATTGAAGCCCAGAGATATTTTGAATTTAATAAAGGTTTATCTAAAACAACAATTAGCTCCAGGGGACTGTGTTGCCCTAGGTAATGCATATCACTGCGTTGAGAAATCCGATTTACAGGGACTCATAGAAGCAGATCAAATTCTTTACTCTATGCGGCTTATGGAGGAGCTTCGGAGTGCAGCAGTTAGATCCGGTATTCAGTTACTTAGATGCACGCGATTCTTTGTCGCTCAAAATAAGATATTAAATCTTTACCAGAAGTCAGTAACTAATGGTTATGCATCAGGAATATATCCAATTTCATTTGCGGTGGTATGCAAATCTCTGAATATTCCAAAACACAAGACAGGATTAATGTTGTTATATGGTTTTGTCGTAAGTGTTATTGGAGCTGCACTTCGATTAGGGATATTACAACATTTTGATGCGCAAAAAATAATTCACGAGCTCAAACCATTTATTTTGGTATCTGTTAATGAAAACATAGGAAAACCTCTTTCTAGCATATGGCAGTTTGCACCGGCAATTGATATAATACAGATGAAACACGAGCAGATGGATTCAAGAATGTTTATTACTTGACTGAAAGTTAATTCTTGTGTGCCTTCATACAAAAGAATTCCTAGAGTGGGAATAGGAGGACCCGTAGGATCAGGTAAAACAATGCTTATTGAGCGTATTGTTCCTTTACTATACGACAAGGGATATAGAGTCGGTATAATCTCTAATGATGTTGTGTCTAAGGAAGATGCAAATAGAATGAGACACAATCTTGCAACTAAAAAGGGTATTATACCTGAAGAGTTGGTAGTTGGTATTGCGACTGGTGGTTGTCCTCACACTGCAGTTAGAGAAGACCCGTCAATGAATCTTTCTGCGGTTGAAGAAATGGAATCAAAGCACAATTATCTTGATCTAATAATAATTGAAAGTGGCGGCGACAATATTACAACTACTTTTAGCCCTGCCTTGGCAGATTACTTCATTTACTTGATAGATGTTTCAGGTGGCGATAAATATCCTCGAAAAAGGGGTCTTGGTATTGAAACATGTGATCTTTTAGTTATAAACAAGATAGATATTGCTCCATATGTGGAAGCGGATCTTAAAATTATGGAAAATGACGCCAGGCAAGTGAGAGGCAGTAAACCATTTGTCTTTGTAAATTCTAAAGCAGGCGATGGAATAAATGATGTAGCATCATACATCATCCGAGACGTTCTATTCGAAGCTCCAAAAAATATTCAAAGCTAGATATCTGGTTAACAAATTTGGACCATCTTAAATTTTCTACGCCAATTGATATTCCACCAGAAATCCTAGCATACAAATCAAAACTACACAAGCAGAGTGTTGAAAAAACTGGAAAGATAGGTATCGTGCAATTTAGTCTTGAAGAAGATATCCAAAGCAAAAAAACGGTTGTAAAAGAACAATACGCCAAAGTTCCTCTTTGTATCCAAAGGGCGTTGTATCTTGAGGAGAGCATTCCATCAATGGCCTATATATATATTATATCACCTTCTGGAGGAATACTCCAAGGTGATAGATACAGAATTGATATTTCTCTTAGTAACCATGCATATGCTCATGTTACTACACAAGGTGCGACAAGGATTTATAAAATGGAACAAGATTTTGCGACTCAGATGGTTAATATTGCGGTAGCGGATGGATGTTACTTTGAATATATTCCAGATCAAATAATCCCATTCCGCAATTCTAGGTTCTGTCAGATAGTTAATTTGAAGATTCATGAAAGCGCCACAATGATATATTCAGAAATGCTGGTACCTGGCAGAGTAGCAAGTGGTGAGTCATTCGAATATGATATTTGCTATATCAAAACAATAGCAAAGGATAACGTTGAAAAGTTGAGATTTATTGATATAATGAAATTAGAACCTAAGAAAGAAAATTTAGAATCGTTTGGTATAATGAATAATTTTGGGATTATTGCCAACGTATACATTCTCTGTAAAGAAAAATATGTAAGTCATCTGAAAGAAAAAATAAATAAAAAAATGAAAAACAAGAATAAAATTTATGGAGGTACGTCATCTTTTCCAAACAACAATGGAGCAGTCGTTCGCATTTTAGGAAGCACAACAAAAGACGTTAAGAAAATAATTTTTGATATTCTATCAATCTCGAGGCAAACAATTCTTGGTGCTTCTTTCAGTGGAATAAGAAAAGCTTGAATACAAGTATCATCTTTTGATATTTTGGCAATACTCATGACCATAAAAAGATGTATCACAGAATGGTAGACACATTTTCATTTATTCTAATATCGATTTTCCCAATGTTCTTGCTAGGTCTCCGTCATGCACTTGATGTAGATCACATCACAGCTATAGATAATCTTGTGAGACTGCACAATGCAACAAGAAAATCCCGATGGGTTGGAGCCGGATTCAGTATTGGCCATATGATTTCAGTTCTTGCGGAAATGATTCTTATCATATATGTTATAGGCAACATAACAAGAATTGATCAGCTTTCGTTTTGGGGTGGTGTAATAGGAGCCATCGCCTTAGGAATAATTGGGATAGTAAATATATACTCAATGAAGAAATGGGGAAAAACTGGTTCTGCTATCCTTGCCAGCAAAGTTTTAGCCAGGACCGGAGTGATGAACCCTTTTAGTTCTGCTCTGCTTACTGGAATGGTATTTGGCTTAGGATTCGATACAGCTACTCAGATTTCAGCGATTACTCTATCAGCTGTAGCCTCAGCCACCCTTGGAATGCAGATGGCCCTCGTTCTTGCAGGATTCTTCGCTGCGGGAATGATTCCTGTAGATACACTAGATAGCTTTATACTGCGATCAGCCTTCTCTAGAATACTTAACACAAGATGTTTCAAATACATGACATACGCCTTGAGCGCAGTTGCATTGACCATAGCAGTTGTGACCTCATACGAGACAATAACTAGTTCAGAAATATTACCTGACCTGACAGGTCCGGTTTTGGCAATAACAATAATTTTGTTTTCTTTTGGATCTGCTTATTTAACAAGAAAAAGACAAGTTGTAAATCTAGACGATGTGAGTCCAGTTTCACCACCAACAAAAGATAAAACTGACACCGGAAAAGATGATGTAGCAAAGTAAATTTTAAGATCAACATAATTTGTTAATTTATTGAGATTGAACCTGAAATAAATCTAACAACTACAAATACAACAATTAATATATTAATGCCATAAAGGAAAAATGGCATCCGAAAATATGATATTTCAAGAAATCAGTAAAATTCTATTCCTTCAAAAAGCTGAGAAATCAATCGTTCCATTACTAAAAACAGAATTGTCTAATCCCTTAAATGTGAAACTAAATCACGTTTAAATTCACTTGGTAACCTATTGCATGAATTCAAGGTCCTACATAAGCTCAATCTATTTTTTTCAAGTATCTCATTTGATATCAGTCCCTTACCAAAAGATTTTTTTAAAAAAGTATTAATCTCCAATACTAACTCGTTAATTTCCTTCAATGAGGAAATGGGTGAATTTCCATATTCCAGGTTAACACTGATTATACGAATTATATTATTCAATTCTCTTGCAATTACTTCTTGGGATAGTTTACTAGTAAGTGTGAGCTTAGATAGATTTGAAAGGGTGTCAAGCTGATCAGTTACTAAACTCGCATATGTTTCTTTATTTGAATAATGAATTTCACTGATATCCTTTGGCAATACTTTCTATAGCCCTAAAACTTAGCTTTAAAGGATCAACTTGAAAAAAATTATGGTGAAGGTTGAAATTATTTGATTTAGTTTTTGCAAAATTAATGAAAAGGGGACATAGCATATCTACATCCTTTACAATGCATTCTAAGATCCTGATCTGCGAACTGAATTCATATTAAAAACCAAGAACTTTTATTTAATATTATAACCTTTTAGACTTAGGATACGATTAAAAGTCCAGGAAGATAAGCAAGGATCGTTATACCTGATGTCTTATAACTATACTATGGCAGGAATAGTAAAACCAGCAGACATACCGGGCGAATTTAAATGTAGAACATGTCAGATTATGTGGTCAAGTTATATGAAGAATAATATTCCATGCACAGACTTTGATTTTGCAAATCCTGTTCTTGTGGAACAAATAGGAAGCTAATTTTTTATTTTTCATTGGTGCAAACCTGATAAAAAATCCAATCTAAAATCCTTAATTCCGTATGCAGTTTATCGGCCTCGAACACCGAGTAAGTCTCATTTATGGTTAAGATAATTTTATTCATTCTAGATTCAACAAGATCGCAAATCTGGATATTAGGATTCTTCATATTTTCCAAGACCCAATTTATTAATTCAATTCTATTCTTAAGATCTCTTCTGTATATAGTGTCATCATTTTCTGAATCAAGCCGCTTTTTTGATTCTTCGATTTCTTGCTGTAACACTTGCTCTAGTTTCATATGCTAGTTGTATTTGACATTCTCAGAATATAATAGACAAAGTTCTTTTAAGAGAGGGGGACTTTATTTTTTGTTTTATTTTAAAGTCTGTTTTATCAATCTTTATATGGATAACAATCAACCATATTTAGCGTAAGTACTTTGACAACAATAGGTGAATTAATGACTCAAAAACTAGAGACCATTGAAGTATCTAGTTCCGCCCAAGAAGCAGCAAAGAAAATGCGAGATAAAAAGACAAGCTCCTTAGTAGTTGTTGATGGCAATAGCAAACCTGTGGGCATAATAACAGAACGAGATTTAGCAAGAAAGGTATGTGTTAATGACGCAAGCAGTAAAAATACTTTAGTACAAGATATAATGTCCGATGCCTTAGTCACTACTGATGCAATATCGGAAGTCGAAGTTGCTGCAGATATAATGATACAAAATCAAGTCAGACATTTGCTTGTTGTAGAAGACGATGATATAAGCAAACCGCTGGGTATAATTACACCTAGCGATTTTGCTGGTTATCTTAAAGAAAATTTGAATATTGATGACGTTAATGCAAAGATAATTGAATCCTTAAAAGAGACAGAAAAAGAAGGAACAGGGTCAAAGTCACTGTAAAAAATGTGGTGAATGGAACGAATTTGATAGCAGCTATGTTCAGAGTCTGGAGAAATTTGTAAATGATACCAACTTTTAGTTAAGAATTCCAAACATTTATGTCCTCATAACTCTACCATTGCTCCTATGAGTCAATATAATGTTTGCACGTATTGTCTACATCCTAAAAATCAGCACGTATACTATGTTGGTCAAATAGACAACAAACATCCTTGTAGGGTATGTGATTGTCTTTACTTTAAATCAATGTAATCATCGGCAATGAATATTCACTTGCGCAATTCTTAAAGATACAATAAGTTTATCATATTTTTCCGGTATACTAAATTTAGAAATTCTAACTACAACCTATATGAAAAATCAGATTAGTTCCTTGCAGGGTATCTTTTTAATAACCATCAAATTTTGACCTACTGCTAAAATATCTTTCGTTTTAAAAAGGTAGAATTAAAGGAGAGTGGTGCCTAAATAAGAAAATTGAAGGATATAGAGGAAGACCTTGAAGAATTTGCAAATTATATCCTAGAAGCATTAAAGCAATAACAAGGGGAAGTAAGTAATTGGGATGAAATCTTAAGGAAATGGAAATTGATAGAAAAAAAGAAAGACCAAGAAGCAAGAAGAAAATTAAAATAACCAGAGTTTCATAAACGAATTTTGTCTGACCATTCATATCGACCTACACTAAATTGCATTTTCAAATTTGGATAGTAAAAGTGACAAAACTTTTTTTATTTTATCAATATACGATGTAATACGAAGGGCATTTACCTATCTTTTTTATTAATTTCAGCATTAGTTGGATCAAGTATTGTATTCCAAATCTGGTAATAATGGTATTCATTGAACTAAATAAAGGCAGTTTATAGCACTATTTTACATAATAATTAATATTTTGTTGCATAAACCATTAGTTGATTGGAAATATTTGATACCTTTACAAAAACTAAAGTTTCAATAAAGCCATTAAACAAGAAAATTAAGATTTTTGTTTGCGGTCCTACTCTTTATGATAAGTGTCACATAGGACATGCCAGAATATTCATCCTGATAGATCTCATAATTAGATTCGTTGAATCAAGAAATTATATCCCTCATGTAATAGTAAATGTTACTGATATTGATCCAAAGATAAACGAAAATAATATCAATTCTGATTTTTTATTCAAAGAGTTTATTGATGATCTAAATAGACTTGGAATCAGTGATTTGCTTTTTGCCAAAACTACTGATTATGTAAAACAGGCAAGGGATCTGATAAAAGTACTAATCAAGAGGGATTTAGCATATTCTGTAAATGGAAATGTATACCTCGATACATCCAAATTCAAAACATATGGTCATCTTTCTCATTTGTCCAAAAAAGATTTGGAGGATCAGAGATATGATATTGATATTAATAAACGAAACAGCACAGACATTTTTTTATGGAACACTAGCGATTACTATGGAACTGAGTTTGATGATAAGTTACTGGGAAATGGTACACCATGGTGGCACATCCAAGATATTGCTGTAGCAATGTTTCATTTTAATGGTAATTATGATGTACATATAGGAGGTATCGATTTATGTTATCCGCATCATGAAGTAATATTATCAAATTTAATGGCACTTTCAAAAAAAGAAAAACCTGTTAGATGCTGGTTACATGTCGGTATCCTAGATATAGGTATTGCGAAAATGTCCAAGTCTTCTGGTAACGCAATTTATATTACAGAATTACTGAAAAAATATGATGCAAATACTCTGAGACTTTATTTTTACTCACATCACTATAAGGAATCAATAAATTTTAAATTCTCAGAGTTAATGAAATTTGAAAGAATAAATGATATGATTAGAAATTTAGTTTTTACTTCAGCCGATAATTATGAAAATGAAAAACATGATCATGCTTATGACAATGGTCATAATGCAAAAGATTCCGGTACAATAAAAAAGTTCAAAAATTATATTGAAGATGATCTGCATACGCCCAAAGCACTAAAATTGTTCTTGGATACTATTAAACATCCGGATAAAATAAATGATGCAAAAAAGATGATGGAAATTTTTGGACTTAGGTATTGAAGATATAGATGATAATGAGTCATCATTTTGTTCCCTGTGGAGCAGAACTCATAGAAAAATAAATTGTGTTGAATTATTTTCAAACCCTAATCTGGGAGATGATTATTTTTTTAATAGGTTAAATATAAAGGCTGACTGTAATAATATTAGTAATACTTTAAATTTCATTAAGAGTAATTATTCTTATGATCTCAAAACTTACTATATACATCTAATTTGCAACAATGAAACTCCTGTTACCAAATTGAATATACCAAAATTTGGAACTATGAAAATTCTAAGTCTTGATGTTAACAAATATGTTGTCAACGGTAGTAAACATGTTGAAATTAAAGTTGTTGACAAAGTTCGCCTGAACGATTGGATTGATGTTTATTGTAGATCTTTTGATTCACTAGAGATTAAAAATGAAGTAACAACTATTATTTCTCAACACTACAAAAAACTCACATTATTGATTGCGTATTGTTATATAGATGAAATAAGATATCCTGCGGGATGCTCCTTACTGTTTGAAAAAAATGATAGAATTGGTTTGTACTGTTTGGGAACTACTTATCAGTTCAGAAAAAAAGGTATAGCAAGAGAATTGATAAGTAATGTTCAGAAAGTAGCAAGTAACGGTGGCTACGATTCAATTATTCTGCAGACATTAACTAAAGAAAGTTTTGAAGAATTTTACAAAAGATTGGGATTCAAAACTATTTACAAAAAGATGCTGTATACGTTTTATTTGAATTAGAAGGAGAAATTTTCAGTTTTAAAACATTTCAAAGGGCTAAGTAAGCGTATGAACATCCAATTACAAAATGAATATTTAAATTAACATTAATATCCAAAATTCAAGGGCTCGTAGCGCAGATCACTTCCAATAATGAAGTGGGCGAAGAATGGATAGCGCGGACGCCCCCTAAGCGTCAGGTCGAGGGTTCAAATCCCTCCGGGCCCGTTCCGATATTAGTGCTTTTAGGTGGGTTTCACAATTAATATGGTGAATAGAAGAATTGAGGAAAAAAAAGTTATCAGAAGAATCAGAATTAGACCCTTGGACCTTATTTCTGAATGCTATGAGAGCTCCGATGACAAGGGATAGATATAAGACAAGAGTAGCAAAATTTTTTAATTTCATTGGAATACAAAAAAGCCGACATATGGTCCGAGGTATCAGAAATTATGCTTACAGACGTATCAAGCTCAAACGAAAGTAAATTGCCTAGGCTGCCTATGCTATTTGTTACTTTTTAAAATAGAATAGATGAAGAAAATAAATAATAATATTCATTTTTGTGTGGACAACATAGGTAAAAATTGGCCTACGCTCTCACATTGATAATTCAATTACATATAAAATGAACAAGAGTATAATATTCATTGTTGAATACAAGTATCGCATCATAATAATGTGCGAGCGTAGACATACAAGGTACGATTAAAGTATCAGCAGTAGTAATACAAGCGAAAAAGTATCAGCAGTAGTAATACAAGCGAAAAAGTATCAGTGGTAGACTTGTATGGTAGACTTCGAAATAGTCTAATGAATCAATTAACGAAGTTTTTTTTGAAATATTCATGAAAAAATGTATGAATAATATATGACAAGTAAAAAAGGCACTATGCTATCTTCTACTTTTATTCACAGAAGCCGGCTTTTATGCAGTACCGGCTTTTATCTTGTCGGTAAAAATCTAATACCGCTTTTTCCTAACTAGGTTATTTTGTCCTCCTAGCATTTTAACAACAAAAGGTATCTCCTCGATAGAGCTAGCAAGTCGGGCCACCTTAATGACATCTCTGATGTCTCTTGAACCAAGTTCGAACCAAATCTTTTCAGCAATGACTTTTGCATTGCGTTCTTCAATATTCTCCTTTGAAAGCCTACTAATGGCAATATCGGTAAATTCATCAAAAGTATATTCTGGTACTTCCAATATCGCAAATCTTGATAAAAGAGGCTCAATTATTTTTTCACAGGAATTGGCGGTTGCAAAGACCCATGAGGTTAGTTCCATCTGCCTTGTCTTGTTGATTTTAGTTTCAGAAATTATCCCTGTTTCCATCAAGTGTAACAGACATGTCTGGTCTGTAACACTCATTTTTTCTAGCTCATCTATTAATAGAAATTTAGGCCTACTTTCAAACAATTGATTTACTAGACCGGCTTTAGTACTGTTGCTTCCAACTACAAAGTAAGATGTTTTATGATGTCGCATTATTTCTGTCAGGAACATAGTCTTGGCTGAGCCAGGCGAAGCCACTAATAATAGATGAACTGGTCTCTTAGAAAGTATAGCCTTTACAAAAATTTGTTTGATATCATCATGACCTACTATTTCTTCAAATCTACGTGGTCTATTAACATGCAGAACCTCCTTCCATAATTCGGTCAAACTTTGTTTCAAGTCCATATTTTGTTACCTTTTTTGTTACCCTTTGCTGAAACCAATTACAAGTCCAGCTGAAAGACCGCCTGTTAATGGGATTCCTAGAGGTGCCGCATCACCAATTTGCGTTATGTTTTCAAAAGAAGTAGCAACTGAATTAAGAATAAATGTTGAAGAATTTTCCAGTTTTTCAAGGTTGACCGATATTATTTCTTGTTGCTGAAGACACAACAATAAACCAACTATCCCACCTGCAGCAAACATTAGAATTTTGATTATCTTCTTTACGAAATATCCGAGCACTACTCCAATAAAGAAACCAGCGCTCACTGATGTGATGGTAGGAATTAGACCTTCGGTAATCATATTATGTCATTCCATGACTCCTTAAGGATATCCATTGCATATCTTTTGGATATCGCCATATTAAAGTATATCTTTTGGATATCTATAAAATATGGAGATTAGGTTGAAGCTTCGTAAGATTGGAAACAGCCTTATGATTGCTATTCCGTCCCAAGTGGTGGCAGACCTAAAACTGAAGGCTGGAGATGATATGCTACTTGATGCGAAAGATTCAAAAATAATAATTAGAAAGGAGTAATGCATGAAAAGAAAAGCTGCGAGTTTAATATTTGTACATTATGCCGTGGACTAATATATCATTACAAAAATCAGATTTTAATTTCATAATTATTGGACGTAATTATACTTCCCAAACGAAATGGCTAATTATTCCAATGAATCTGTAAACATGAAGTTCATATTTAAAGGATGATAATTTTTTAATAAACTTTAAACATTAGTCTTAAAAAATTATGATAAAGAATTTGCACAAACTACCACACAGTCAAAAATCTGTTAAACGTGTTAATTATTCATTGGATAGCCAGAAAATTTCTTTTGAATTTCTTAAATCCCATCTTTGGAGTGCTGCTGACATTTTAAGAGGTTCACTTGATTCTTCAGAATATCGTCAACCTGTAATGACTCTGCTTTTCCTAAAGAGATTGAATGACACTTTTGAAGAAAACGCAAGAAATTAGATTAAAAGGGTATGACCAGACAGACCTAAAGAGAAGGTTCAAATTAATCGAAGACGCACGAGGGAACTGTATATTTAACGTAGTAAAGGTTAAGCAAGATCCAGAATCGGATTTCTACATTAACATTGAAATATTTGTTAGTAATACACAATCACGTAACTATTTACCACCTGATATGGTATATAGTGTAGGCTTATCGTTGTATGACACGGACTTAAAGGAAGATAGAAAGAATATTCCTACTAGACTACATTATGTAATATTGAAGGGATTTACAGGATCGTTATGGGTCAGAGTAACTAAATTAAAAGGAAGATTGAATAACCATATCGTTTTTGTCTCTAAACCTAATTAATGAAGCTTGAATTAAAGTTCATTAATAAACACTGTCCGGCCCCTACTCTTCCATAAAGCACGCGTAATTGCCAGAGAAATTATTTTCTAAACTCCATCTTGGTTTAAAGCTCGTCATCTGTTAATCCGAAGACTGCTTTTTGTCACGCTAACTGTTTTTCGATCAGGGCTTTTAGTCTTTCCAGATCCGCTTTCATCAGATCCTCCTCATGCCTAAAATCTCCATCAGACATCCCTGGTCTCTGGTAAATGGTGAAGATTAATTCGCTGCCATCTTTGTTCGGGAATACGCGCATTGGGTTGTAGAAAGTCACGCCAGATGGCAGAGTGACATCATGGTCTAGGATGCCGAACCCATTTTTATCTGCGAACTTGACCTTGATCGTTCCCATTGGGGATTCGGCGACCCAGTCTCCGTTGACATTCTTTATGGAACCACTTAAACCGGGAGCCCATTTGGGAAGATTTTCAGGGTTTGATGCAAAGTTGTACACTTCCTCAGCTGAGCGACCGATCGAGACACTGACGTGCCTAGATTTGGAAATCATTACGGCCTCCGTCCATTAACCATATCCAGAAAAATGTCATAATCCTGTATTAAGCTTTTGTTTCATTAAGAACCGCACAAGCAAAAGAATGTTCATTAGATAAAGAACAAACTTCGTATTCAGATTCATTAGACGCGTTAAGGGTATCGTGTAAGATGTATAAGATGAATTAGACTAATTACATTCTATGACTATAGAACAAGTATTACAAACACAAATTGGTGAATCAAAGAAATGGCTTGATAGAGAAAACGATGATAGTACCTACAAACGAGATCTTGAAAAAAGGATTGAATCTCTTGAAGATGCATAACGAAATAGGAGAGCTCCTACAAACTTCAATAAGAGAGTCAAGAATACAATAAATAAAAAGTGATGGGTTCCTAAGCCGTAATTCTAGAAGTTCTCTAGTTGGACTCAGTAGGTAAATTGATAAGAATTGAAACAATTAGAAGAACAAAAAGAATTGGAGCTAAACTCAATTTAGAAACCTAACTTCCATTATTTTTATGAGTCCCAGGAATTAATTCCTTATTGACAAATACCTGGAAGGAAGGATCAAACCAATTCTCTGACTGTATTTGTTTCCAATGTTCACCTATAGTTCCATACTTAAAGCAATTTCTCATCCATTGTAACCATCCTGTCCATTCATTATCCTTGAGCACATTTCTTTGACGCATCGCATAAGCATGAGAAGAAATAAACAAGATATAAGTCGCAAATGCTAACTCTTCTGATGGCTTTTCAAGTTTGTATATGACTTTTTGCAACGATGGTTTTTCAACTATGATTTCTGCCATCTTGCGAACCTTTTCATCCAAGTCATTGAGAACCTTTGTTTCAATATCCAAATTGAAACCCTGTGCTTGCTTCCTCGAAAAGTACAGAACTATAAACATTGTACCAATTATTCCTAGTGGGGCTCCCAAGCCAATAATTTCGACTATTCCAATATCAACCATTATTTGGATGCTGCAATTGCTTCTTATTAAGCTTAAGTTTTAGCACCAGAACTAGCATCCTTATAGCATTACTAGCGTTGGTCCCTACAGTGGTAGCATTCATTTGCTTTGCGAAAAGACGTTACTCATACGTATAATTAGTCATCAGAGCTGTTTGCTTGCTAGTGGCCTAGTCATATAAAACAATGATCAAGGCAAAACAGAATTAATATCAACTAATCGAAACTCGTAATAACCAGAAACAATATAGTATATTTATGAGCAGGATGTCATATAGCGAACTTGAACAGAATGCTCGAGCACTTTTGAATAATTTGCAGCAGCAAGGAGGTCCACCGATTTATACTTTGTCGCCAGACAAGGCTCGTGGTGTTTTATCCGGGCTTCAGGCTAGTACTCCGGTCCAAAAACTTCCGGCGGATGTAGAGAATCGTACCATACCAGGGGGGTCTAATTCCGAAGATGTATCTATCACGATAGTTCGCCCCCGAAATAGTAGCATTGAACCCTTACCAGTTGTAATTTTCACTCATGGAGGTGGATGGGTCCTTGGTGGGTTTGATACTCACGAGAGATTGGTAAGGGAGATAGCCATTAAAGCAAATGTAGTTGTCGTGTTTGTTAACTATACTCTGTCACCAGAGGGTAAATATCCGACTGCCCTAGAACAGGCTTATGCTACAGCAAATTGGGTTGCTCGAAACGGCCAGTCAATTAATGTAGACTCTTCCCGCTTAGCCGTGGTTGGCGATAGTGTAGGAGGTAATCTAACTGCTGCTCTCACCTTGTTAGCCAAGGAGCGTGGAGGGCCCTCGATCAGATTTCAAGTACTCTTTTACCCAGTTACTGACGCGAACTTTGATACACCATCTTACGAGAAATATGAACAAGGGTACTGGCTTACCCGCGAGGGCATGAAATGGTTCTGGAATAACTATACTTCAAAAGAAACAAATCGAAAGGAACCAACGGTTTCTCCACTTCAGGCATCAAAAGAGCAACTGAGTGGATTACCGCCAGCACTAATCATTAATGGTGAGAATGATGTACTCTGTGACGAAGGAGAAGCGTATGCGCTGAAACTTTTAGAGGCGGGCGTCCGAGTGACTGCCGTTCGATATCACGGTACTATTCACGACTTTGTAATGTTGAATGCAATTACAAATGATCCCGCACCACGGGGAGCCATTGAACAAGCTTCTCATATGTTGAAACAGGTTTTGTCAAATTAATAATAGCGTCATACGATCAAGCAGTTTTTTAGGCATCACGGAGGGATTCTTCCGTCCAGGTAAATCTGAACTATATAGGGAATATTCAATGTATAGGGATTCAATTTTTTAATCAAATCGTTATTTTAATAGCTGAAATCCTTACTGTGATCAACAGGCAAAGTTCTGTCTGCAACCGTCGGGAATTGAGTTGTTAACAGTGCGAATCCAATTAAAGGGATAAATCTGTTTCTTCATACCCACTTAAATTTAGAATTTCTAAATCTCATAGAAAACTTTACTTCAATTCAGAACTCGTAATAATATTAGTTTTGGTATAATGACAATAAATTTCCCTTTTACGAAAGATAATTGAGCTTTTCTAACATTTAGGATTCCCGAGGGATTGGTCCTCTCATCTGATAGGGTTCTTCTACTTGGTATTTAGCTTTTTCCTTCTGATTTATTATTACATATATTTATGAGAATAATTATTCGCAAGGTCTAAGCCCGTCGGGATCCGATTGAATATTCAGTCGGAACCTAATTAGGAATTCTCAAACTAGAATTTAACTAGATGTCAATAAGAGGGAACGATATTTAATAAGCCCATCGGGATTAGTTCCCTTCATGTACTAGGGCTCTACTAACTTATATTTTATCTTTTAAGATTCGAAATTGGTAGATTGATTTAATTTTAGTGCGTATTTCATTTAGGAATCAAATTGACTCATAAACCATTGGTGGGCATGTCGTGGTCTTATGGGAGAACAAGCGCTGGCACATTAACATTGATAGACTAGCTGAATCGTAACACACCTTAAAATGGTAATGCCTCGTGTTAGAAAGTTAGCGAAAAGGAAATTAGTAAACTCTCATTTTTTATTTTTTCTTAAGCCAATCTCCAATGAGTTTCACTAGCAATTTTATTTCTGTAGTAATATGAAACTATTTTTATTCACTCCCAGTAAAGTTTAAAGCTTAGTTACACAAAGATATAGCAAAGTCCGTTTATTGAACTACTAGAGTTACTGGAACCACCGAACCCGTAAAATCCACATTTACTTCAATTTTATATCAGAACCCAAAATTCTTTCACTCCACCCACTTGAAATAAATTAATGTTAATTTCGTTACTACTTCATATGAAATATCCTTTCGGGTTTTATCTTTAATATTATTCTTTCTTCTCTTGGAGACCCACCAGGAAATTTATCTTTGTCAATATACTTTTTTGCCAACTTGTCAATGTGTTGTTCAGCTAGATCTCCTGTAATTTGCTCTGTTACTTTTCCCCTAATAGTAACCATGTCATATGGATTATTTTGGTCGGCTATTGCTAATGCGACTCTAGGATCCCGGGAAATGTTTTTTTGTTTTATCCTACCTATTGCAGTATTGACAAGAATATAGCCATTTTCAATGTCTACCCATGTTGGCGTAACCTGAGGAGAGCCATCTTTCATTAATGAAGCTACAAAAACAAAATTCTTATTTTCAAAAAGTTTTCGAATACTAGGATCATTTAGCTTACCATTGGTCTCTTGTCTCACAATTAAATATACGCATTATTTCTAATAACTGTTCTGCAAAATTGGTGAAAAAAGGAAAAATAAGTTTTGGATGCTACATTTACCAAGATGGTTTAGAATATAAAGACATTCAACACACTGTCCTTGTATGTGAAAGACTGGGGTTTGATTCCGTATGGCTAAAGGATAATTTTATTCCTTGGATACAAGCTTATTTTTCAAATGAGAAAGAAGGACAAGAAATAAAGAAAGAAAGAAAAAGTGCATCAATGCTTGAATGTTGGACAACGCTCTCTGCCCTTGCTACCATAACTAAACAGATTAGGCTTGGAGCAATACTGGTCAACCTATACAGAAATCCAGCCATTGTGGCAAAAATGTTCTCTACTTTGGACGTAATAAGCAATGGCAGAACTGAGATGGGATTAAGTGCTGGTTGGTATGAAAAGGAATGTCAAGCATACGGCATAAGTTTTCCAAAGGGTTCGGTTAGAATCGGAATGTTGGAGGAAAGTATTAAGATAATTAAGAAAATGTTATGTGAATCTTCTGAAGGTTCTTGTAATCCTTCATTCAAAGGAAAATACTATGTTATATCAAATGCAGTATGCAATCCAAAACCCATTCAGAAACCATATCCACCCATATGGATTGGAGGTGGAGGTAAACAGACTCTTAAGCTAGCTGCAACATATGCAGATGGTTGGAATTATGGGCTTTGCAGCTATAACGAATATTTAGATAAGTTATTGTTTCTTAGTAAATGCTGTAGGACAATTGGCAGAAACTATGACAAGCTGATGAAGGGATGGCAAGGAATGATCATTATTGGTAAAGACAGGAATGAACTTAGAGATAAAAAAAGAGCAATTGTGGAGAAAACAAAGATATCGAATAGAAGGATGTTAGAGTTTATTATTGCTGGAACAGCTGATGAAATAGTCAAAGAATTAGGAAGATATACGGACAAAGGTGTGAATTACTTTACCGTATACTTTTCAGATCTACCAGATCTCGGATCCTTGCGGCTCTTTGCAAGATATGTTATACCACATTTTAGAAACTAACACGCCTTTGTTATTGTCTTTGGTTTCCATGCGGAATTGATTTGTAAACAACGGGATGACCTCGCACGCATCAGTGTATCAGATGTGGATACTGCATGATTTGATTATGAAACTGTAATCGTAGGTGCTGGTCTTTAGTATCAGATTGACCATGATGCACATTAGAAATACCAATTTACATATCGTGATGTATAGAAATCAAAATCTATTATAAGTTCTCAGCTTCAGTGCTGACAATCATAGTAATAGTGGCGATGCGATATAGTCATATGAAAGTATTAAAATACATAAAATCAAACATAGGCGTTAAGTGATGACTTTCGGTACTCTAAATGGCTCCTCGTCTTGTTCTTCCATTTTACGCGGCTCTAATTCACATGGTAGTTAAATAGAAATTCGTTTAGATTGTATATCATACAAATGGTGGAAAGATCCGAGGAATTGATCGTTGACAATATTTGGCTTAAATCTCATCTTAATGATCATGATTTGGTTGTCATAGATGGTAGAGGAGCAGTAGCGTACGGCTCTGGACATATAAAAAATGCACTTCCACTCAGTTTAGATGATGTAATAAGTATATCAGAAAATGGTGCAAATCTTGTTTTAGAAGGAGCAGCTGCCGAAAATCCTTTTGGTAAACTTGGAATAGATGAATCAAAGAAGGTAGTGGTTTATGGAGAAAATTTCGATCCATCTGCAGCACGAATAGCATGGACATTACTTTACAATGGTCACAACAACACTAGTCTTCTAGACACCGCGTTCAGTTTTATTAGGCGTGGGGGAACATTGCCCATTGTCCGTGATCTTCCCAAGCCCGTCGTTACTAATTTCATATCTAGACCCAATGATTCTCTGAGGGCGGACGAAAGGATGATAAAAGAAAAGTTAAATGATGATGCTACTGTCATTATAGACTCCAGAACGCCCTTGGAACATACTCAAGCAAGGATTCCAGGCTCTTTACTGCATAACTGGGAGAATGGAATAGGCGATGACGGTAAAATGATAAAGAGTGGTGAAGATCTACTAAATGAGTTTAACGCATTCGGGATAGCAAAAGATAAGGAGATCATATGTTACTGCCATTCAGGGACAAGAGCGTCCCATAAGTACTTTCAATTCAAACATGCTGGTTTCAAAAATGTTCGTTGCTACGATGGTTCTATAATAGACTGGGCTCAGAGAAGAAATCCTATACGATGAATGCTATTCCTAATTGACGGGCGTTTAAGGTACTGAAAACTTCTCAGTACATAAGAAAAGAATAAGGAAATTATCCAATATACTGACCCCACTTATCAGCAAGATTTAATTTATGTTTTATTTCTGAAAGTCAAAACAAAAACTAGTCATTACTTATTACTATTACCCAGTGCATATCCCGTGAAAAAACACATTATTGAGTAATTGACTACATGTACATCGTTATAATCT
>Ga0209854_1000021_pt1 | contig 30448 bp, 30 predicted proteins | sample GWRWS3_30_40_FD_187234 | JGI IMG/M metagenome (GOLD analysis project Ga0209854, IMG submission 187234) | Riverbed sediment microbial communities from areas with vegetation nearby in Columbia River, Washington, USA - GW-RW S3_30_40 (SPAdes)... | ecosystem: Environmental > Aquatic > Freshwater >... | reverse complement strand
TTTTTGCCATAACAAGGAAACAGATAGTCATGCTGCCATTTGTCCAGCGTATTTTTCAGCGTGTTGCTTCCCGTCATCAAATACAACCTTTCCAGCATCTTCATGTATTCAGGATGCTGTTGGTGCGATACAATCTTATCCTTAGACAAAGAGTAGTAGGTTCCACAATCTACCGATAGGTCGTTGATATTTTTCTCCAGTACATCTATACCCTTCTTGAATAGTGTCAGCGCTCGTTCGTCTCCGGTGTATTCGTAGTAAGTCATCAGGTTCGCAACGCAAAACAGCTGACTGTTCAGTATTCTAGCATTGTTATTTTCAGCCACCACTCCCAAAAGCCAGCCGTCCTGATTTAGAACAGGAGATTTTAAGCCGTTGAATACTTTTTTGGAAAATTCTAGGTATTTGGAATCACCTGTTTCATTGTATTTTTTAGCGGTCACAAGCATCGCCTTACTCTGAGCTTCACAGCCATACCAAGGCGCAGATATTTTAGAGTAAAAGTGCCAATTGTAGTTGTACGGTATCAGATAGTAATCTACATGGTCTTCATAGTTGCTGCTGCTAAGGAACCAGTCAGCATTGTCGACAAAGTTAGGATTATAGACTTTGCCTATATTCAGGCCAAAGAGGTTTTTGTAATCCACCATCGTGTTATTGTTTGCATCACTAAGATATTCAATATCAGACCAGCCTGTTTCCTTCTCTTCATTGTTGTTGACTGTTGTCGAGTCGGCCGCAGCGGCGCCTCCGCCATTATTGTCGTCGCTATTATCATCTGAGATATAGACCTGAGCAGCAGCGGCATCAGCAGAATCATCTGCTTCCGCGAATACTTCATTTGGTTTCACCATAGGAGTTGTTGAGTCAGTGAGAAGTATTATGGATAGTGAAGCCAAGAGCGCCGTTTTAATTATTATTGCCATAATGATACCTCCGGAGATATTTCCTCTTTGTTGTCGCAATTCCTTTCATCGCCATCTTCAAACCTTAAAAATATTGCTAGCAGTGTAACGTAAAATTTAACACCTTCGCAATATAGGGAGTGTGATGATGCTGGTTATAAGTTATATGGAACTTTGTGTCTTTTTGAGCAGGATAGAGAAGAAGTTAAGAGATTTTTATCAGAAAATGGGATTTTACATTATAAGGTAAATATCGATGCAATAGATTTAGATCTTGAGAACCTAGATTTGAGTCGTGCCGAACCATTGACCCCCGCCGAACAATCGGAATGTAGGGCTACGGGTCATATACCTATACAAGAAGAGGAAGATGACGATGACGATGACAAGGAATGAATCGGGATAAAATAAAATGAATACATTTCACCTTGGTATCGGTATATGTCGAGTACATAAAAAATACACTAAAAATGATTTTAGAATTGGTGTGATATCAACGATAGTATTAACAGCACTTGCGATCTACTTGATATCAGTGTGGTTTATTTAATATTACAACGTTTCAAACTGTTTTGTTTCGTTACTACAAACTCGAAATAAAATCCAGTCTAGAATTCTTAATTCACTATGCAATGGATCGGCTTCTATTGCGTCATCTAACTGGTTTATTTTATCAATAATTCCATTAATTTATGATATTGGGACTCGAACCCTTCTATCATGGTCTCGGAGTCATACTTAAGATTTGAAAATACAATTGCTCCGCTTCTGAGATTTGTTTGTATTATGATAGCGAATTCTATTTTTTAGTAAAGATTATAAATTTTTACACCAACTAGACGCCAATGTGCCCTTAATTATATAACTCATTTATTATTTGTTGGTTAAAGTTCTAATAGACTGATTCAATATGAAAAACGAGGGGTTTGTAAAAGTTGCGAAGAAAAGCGATATCCCACTTTCTCATATGAAAGAACTCCAAGTTAATGGTCAAAGTGTTTGTGTAGCTAATATAGACGGAAAATATTTCGCTATCAACAACATTTGCAGTCACGAAGGTGGACCCCTTGCCGACGGAAAACTTCAAGGATATGAAGTAGAATGTCCTTGGCACCAATCCAAATTTGATATGAGGACAGGAGAGGTTAAGGCCCCTCCAGCTGTTGAACCGCAAGGTACCTATGAAGTTAAGATATTTGGAGAGGATATAATGCTTAAGCCAGGTTCGGGCATGCCGCAAGTTAGGGAAGAAAGTAAAGGTGCTGCGTCCGTGGTATATACACTAGTGCTACAAGAAAGACAGGCAATTCAAGGCACAGACGTATTGTCCCTAAAGATAAGCAAACAAGAGGAAATTGAAGACAGGAGAATGTTTGAATATACTGCTGGCCAATATGCATTCCTTGATATTGGAAACGTCTACAATGACCCAAAAGGCCCAGTTCGACACTTTACAATTGCTTCATCACCAACTGAAGAATTTATACTAATTAGTACCAGAATAAGAGATAGTCCTTATAAAAAGAGGCTGGATTCACTACAAATTGGAACTGAAGTCAAAGTCCGCGGACCACTAGGAAAGTTTACTCTTCATGAGGACTATTCAAAGCCTGCAATATTTCTATCAGGAGGTATAGGCGTTACTCCTTTTAGAAGCATGATAAAATATGCCACTGATAAGAATCTGCCTATAAGAATCATTATGTTTGATTCAAATAGAAATGAACAAAATATATTGTTTAGAACGGATTTTGAGAATTGCTCAAAAACAAATGAGAATCTTAGAATAATTTATACAATTACTGACGAACAAAATGTGACAGTGAACAAAGAGTGGAACGGTGAAAAAAGAACAATAGATGTGCCCATGTTGAAAAGGCATCTCGAACCTGGTGACTTAGAAAAATCCATATTCTATATATGCGGGCCTCCCGCCATGTTAAAGGCTATGCAAGAATTACTTGAGCAGAATCTGCATGTTGTTCCTGAGAGAATAAAAGTAGAAGAATTTACAGGGTATTAATGTAATCATCAACAATTATGATAGTCAGGTGGTCTATTCTATAAAACTAGCAAAGTTTAATGAACGGCTGTCAGGAACGTAAATTGGAAGCATTTAGATGTACTTGAACTGATTCTTAGTCGAATATAAGACGCGCTTCGATCGACAAAACTCATCCCGCCAATGATATTAATCAAATACACGAATACACTGATTCGAAATAGAATATGCGATAATTATTTTCCTATTCAAAATTGACCCCAACGATTGCTGTTTCCTTAAACTTTATTCTGATTTCTTTATATGACATATCTAAAATGTTAGCGGTGGCCCCTGATCCTTCAGACCTTAACCTGACATCCTTTCTGTAAGGTACTGTCTTTCCAGAGGCAGTTCATTTATCGGTATAACTTTCCAATTGTCATCGAATGTACATTGTATGAAGGTAAAAAACTTAGGCTACAAGAGGATTACGATTAATAGTTTACAAAGTACATTGTATTATCTATATCCCTGTGACGATATAGCCTTACCTTTCAAATCTTAAATATGCCCTTGTCGAATGGTCTGTGGTATGGTTTTGGGAGAAAAATTATTTGACGAAAGTGGCAACGTATCTGGATTCAAAGTAACAAAAGTCCATCCAAGCGAGGGAGTAACGACGGAAGTTAGTTTTATCTCACATATTCAGGGAGAAGGAAAGTTTCCAAGCGGAGAAAATCTTGGGTCTGGGATTTTGACCAAATATCCTCACGGTATAATTGATGGCGCTTATCAGGGTTCGCTGACAATAACGAAAACAGGTGAGCAATTCCTGTGGTGGGCACACGAAAAGAGCAAAGTTACCGATGAAGGGAAAATTAGAGGACTGACGATAATCACGGGATTTACAAATTCAGAAATATTATCTTGGATGAATAATCTAATTATTGCTCTTGATGTAGAGGGCTCAATCTTTTCGCAGGAATTTAAGGCAACAGGATATGAGTGGAAATAGCACATCTACCACTCATCCCGTCAGTTAATGTTGAGCCGAAAATTAATAAGGCCAGTAAGACATGATGGTTTTGTAATAATGACGGCTAGAGTAGAATTTTCCTTCATGAATTGATAAAGTTCCATAAGCAAAGATGCATTAGTCTGATAAGATAAAGACGTTAATATTTTAGTAACTGTGGTTGTAAGTCTTACGGGCATTTAGTTAGTTATCTCCCTTCTTTGATTACCATCTAATTCTAATATTAATTCCATGTATATGAATCCCTATAATATGTGGACTGGGTGGGATTTGAACCCACGACCTTTTGCTTGCGAAGCAAACATTCGTACCCCTGAACTACCAGCCCCTTAAGTGTTGATCTGAAACCCTGATATAAAATGTCACGATTGTTTTTATTCAATTGCGATCAAAAATAAGATTAAATAAATTACATGATCACATCGAACAACTCAGCTTTAGTCTAATAGTCTTGATAAAAAACAACTGAGCTTAAAAAGGACAATTATTTTTTATACCATTAATGCTAAAAGAGGTTATGTTTGAAAATGATAATGAAATCCAAAAGATGACAGATGAAGATTGGAAAAGCAAACTTACACCAGTGCAGTATGAAATATGTCGTAATAAAGGAACCGAAATACCTTTTTCAGGAAAATACTATTATGTCAAAGATAAAGGAATTTACAAATGTGTTTGCTGTGGAAATGAGTTATTCAAATCAGACACAAAGTTTGATTCAGGTACAGGTTGGCCAAGTTTCTACGAGCCAATCAACCAAGGCGACGTTGGATATCAGACCGATTATAGTTACGGGATGAAGAGAGTTGAGATTGTGTGTAAAAAATGTGGAGCACATCTTGGACATGTTTTTGATGATGGACCCTTCCCTACCAACAAACGTTACTGCATAAATTCTGTTTCTCTAAGACTAGTAAAAGAAGATGATGATAAGGAAAAATAAAAATTTACAAATTTTTTTCATCTGATCAAATTTTCATTCCAAGAGTCTTCATGGTTTTTTGTACAGTGCAATTGGATCCTCCCCAAAGGCTTGTAATCCATATTGAAGACCATCCTTAGAGGTCACTTCAACAAAATAGTGTTGTACTCCATTATCCATTAGTCAAGGCCGTTCAGGAAATCTTGTAATTTTGGCGTTCCCCTCACTACATAATATTTGTAGGCGTTTTGATGCATTCCTGTTACATCTATTTGTATTTAGATTGAGCATAGCCCACGATCTTTATGTACTGATATTGTATGAAGATTTGATATACATCGTTTTCTTGACTTTCCTTTTCAAAATGTTCAGTTTTGATAATAACTCGAGTGACACGAATGTAGCTGATAACCCAACTAGATACCATCCCAACATTTCAATTATTCCAAATGATCCCATAATTTACTATATCAGTGAATAATATTTAAAAAGGACTAAGCTATAATTATGAATAATCCCAATATATTTTAACAAATCAATTTAGTTAGAATCATTTTTTTCATGAATAACATTCGAATTATGAGGAATAAAACTATGGATAAGTTTTTTTCAAACGAATAATAAATTTTGAGTCCAGTAACATTTTTTCCATATCTCGTAAAGTCACATGGAGGATAGATATATACAAACGAGCGATTTAGGGTAGAGAAACTCCGCATGCCTTTAGTTGATTAATTACATAGTTTACTTCATTGGTATCAATTCTTCCTATAGGGGATTTTGGATTACTCCTTATCATTACATTAATTATTTGAGAAATCATCTCTGCATCATAAAATGTTATCGTTTCAGAAAGTAATTGTGCTATTTTGTTCGTATCAAGACTATTATTTATTTTGCCTCCTAAAATCAAAGATGCAAATTTTTGGATTGATTCATAGATTCCAATATTGTATGCAATAAATGCTATTTTCTCTGGTTTCTCAGTTAAAGGGTCCATGATATAAGATGCTCTTTTTGATATTTATTTATTGTATATTAACAAACAAGATCTTTAATAGTACAATGATATCTTTATTGTGCATCTCTTAAGCTATCAAGAATAAATTTTTTTTATAGTGATATGTAAAATGAATTATTTAGAGGGAATTGACTATTGCTGAATAGTTATTTATGGTACTATCAATGTATTTATTGGTCTTATAAATAAGAGCGTTTACTAAATTTCTGTTTAATAAGTCATATAAATTGAGCCTTCTATATTGTGTGTTACCGTCAACAAGAACTTTATTATCGTCATAAATATTATTCTTATTTTTTATGCAGATTATATCGTCTTCCAATAGTTTCTTCATATGCCATGAAATTGTAGAAGCGGCCTTTCTTGTGTATTTTATTATTTCTTGTTGAGAGATTGGGCCTCTGTCAAAAAGTAATTTTATAATCTCATAGGAAGTTTGATTTCTCAAATTTCCTATAATTCCCATGATCTCATCTGAAATATTTCTTGGAAAAAATCTCGTAATTCTCGTTCTTCTCTCTACGTTAATTAGGTCCATTCTTTCTAGTTTCTCGATATGATACGAAAGAACTCCATTAGAAGAGTTAACCAACCTCAATAGTTCCCTATATCGGATTCCAGGATTTTCATCAATACGCAATAATAACTTCTGCTGTAATTTAGGCAATGTGTTAAGAAAATACATATTTGAAGAATTATTATACATTGAATCCAATTTATAGTTCAATTTGCCTTAAGAAGTCCTAATCCAAAGAGCGTTATCATTATGAGTAGTACTATATGAGGTAACTCAATATTTACCGATGGTAAAATTACGTTACCTAGATTACCCGTTGAAGATAGCAGCATAATTCCTTCTACAATTGCAAGGGTTACAAATCCTAGTGCCATAAAAAACATTCTTATGTTGCTATTTTTTAAATATGCAAAAATTGACACTAGTCCAAGGAAAACTGAAATATTCAAGCTGACAATATGAATGATAATATGGTATATCATTGATTGGTGCGAAATATGGGGTATAGTTAATGGTATGATGAGACAAGAAACTATAGCCGTAGTAAGTGCAAAAAATTTGAGTTTATTATCCAGTATCTTATATCTTCTCTGCAATTGCACATTAACGATATCATTGTTACTAAATTTAAATTAATTGGTACATTTATCGAATTTACCTATTTCTTCTGATTTGGTATTTGAAAAAAAGTTAGTCGATTGCTGGTTGTCGGCTTGTCCTAAAAGGACTGGCCATTACTGGCCAACCTAGTTTTCCTGTCTGACGTTATGAATCGCAGTGTCTATCAGAAGCAGACCAACAAACACAAGGAAATTAAGAGTCAAGTCTTAATGAACATTATGGTACAACCATGAATGTACTAGCGTTTTTAAAAATCAAGAGGAAGTAGGTTCACCACTTACCCCCTTATCTAAGGGTCTCCCTTGCTTTTGCAATGTTTAATTTAAGATAGGTCATACTTCTAGCATACATGAAAGCACTAACTACAATCCCAACCAAAATAGCGGGAGCAATGAAATTCTGGTAATTGAGATTTAATCCAAGGACGGAAGCAGGATTTGGTGCACTGCTTTGATTGGACAATTCCTGAATTTGTTGTTGAGCCATAGATCCTACACTTGGTTCTATCGATCCAATTGAGTTTCCACGTTGTTCAGCAAACCATATGTTTCCATTTGAGTCAGAAGTAATCCATTGAATAAAAGGTGAAGGTGTTGGAACAGGTACTTCCCTAACCTTTGATGTTTGTGTATCTATTACAGCCATCTTGTTAATTGTGTGTTCCGCTACCCATAAATTATTATATTTATCAACTGCCATTCCAAATGGGAGTCCAGCCTTATTTATTATTGGCAAATCAGTAAATATTTTAGTCAGAGGATCAAAAACAGTTATTCTGTGACCATCATGCTGCGAAATATAAATTTCACCACTAGTTTTATCAATTAATAATGCAGTAGGACTCAATAATGAATTGTTACCTTGAGGTGAATATTCTGTTATAGAATAGTTCGTGCTGGGATCAATTTTTGCTAATTGTCCTGCTTCATCAGTTACCCATATTAAATTGCTGGCAGGATCTGAGATAATTGCAAATGGACGTGCGTTCTTATCTTTAAGATGTAATTTTAGCGTAATGTTTCCTACATCAGGATCAAATCTTAATACCTCCCCCGTCGTCGGCGAAGTAAGCCACAAACTATCATTTGAATCTATTGTAATACCTGATGGAGTAACATCATTTGGAAAATTGTACAATTTACTGTCATTGTTATTGGGATCGTAAATTCCAATAATTTTTGAAAGAGGATCTACATACCATAAATTATTCTTTGAGTCCATAGCCATCAAGGTTACAATATTTGTTCCATTAATCTTGTGTTCAATATAATTTTCCTCATCAATATCAAATGCAAAAATGCGACCACTGCCAATTATAGTGTCCCCAAACCATATGTAATTTCTACTTTTATCATAAATTGGGTATAATGGTTGTATAGTAGTATTAGATATAGGATATTGTGTTACATTATAACTAAGCTGATCAAATTTTGGCTTTACAATCAAGTTATCAAATGAAGCAACAATAGCTGACATATTCTGTTTGGATGGGGTACCTTGCACTTCCATATCCCATAGCCCCGGTATTCCGAACGAAGCATTAGCAGAGTATATTCCTCGTGATTGTTTTTCTAGGTCCACAGTAATTGGACCAATTGATTTTTCAATTTGAGTGTATTTTAATTGAGCTGTTTCTACATCAATAGGTACATTATTCATGTCCAAAAAAGATACTTTAAAATTATTATTTCCGACTTCAAAAGGAATTATTGATAATTCAACTTTGGTATCATTATCCAAAAACCTTCTTATCTCAAAATGTTCGTTCTGAATATTTGCTTGAGTTGATGTTTGAGCCTGATTTTGAATTTCGCTTGCTGGAACGCCAGTATTTACCAATAAGCCTACACTAACAAGGAGCGCAATTCCAAGTATAGATTCAATTATAAGGGCCCTTCTAAATTTAGAAATTATCGACTCTGCATTTCCTTCATTTTCTGATTGGTCATTTGCAAATTTCGAGTCATTCGATTTGTTTTTAATAACTTGTGCTATCTTCAGTTTATTGACGACCTCTTTGTGAATGAATACATTGATATATCCTCCAAAAATAACCATTAATCCCGCAAATATGAGCTTGGTAATTAAAAAGGTACCGTACAAAGAACCAATAACCAAATTTAAATTATCTTCAAGGATGTATAATAAAAATGGTCCAGTAATAATTATTGTTCCTAATACTGTTACAATAAGAGTAGTATACCTAGGTATCCATATTGAAAGTGTTACTAATTTATAGTGCCAATTTATTGAAGATTCTCTTAATTTTGGAATTAGGATAAAGGCAAGATAAAAGGTGCCACCAATCCAAATTGATGCAGCCAAATTATGTATGAAATCAATAGTTATTGGGATTAATTGTTTATTCGATGCACCATGTCCAATCAAACTAGTTGTAACAAGTAAAATTACTCCTATTGTCAAAAAACCTATGTTCTCCATACTAGAAAATGTATGCGATTTTTTTTTCCTAAATTGTCTTAATTCAAATACTGATAAACCAAGAAGTATAAATGATATTATTGATCGTTCCATCAATACAGTTCCAAATCTGGTTTCAAGTACATCAAGTACACTTGCATTAATTGCAATTGCCTGAAAAAAAAGTATAGCAAAATTTGAAGATACCAATATTATTGAAGCAATTACATAGTAAACTGCTAGTCTTTTGTTTACACTATTTCTGATTCGAGAGATGGATTCAGTAAGCGAAGCAATTTTAGATAATGGTCCCCACATCCAAAGACTTCCAAATGTTGCCCCGACTATCATTACTTGTGCTAATAGAGTAGGAAACCTTGCTATCGCCTCTGGTAAATATAGCTTTGATTCTGTAGTAATACTTGATGCATTTGCAGGTATCACCGCTTGCCCAACAGCAAATACAAAAGCATTTGCTGTAACATGACCATCAATTTGAGATAAAACATTGGTTGATACAGTATAAATCCCATCTTTCAGTTCTGGAACAGAAACAGTCAATGTAGATTCATCATTTTGTAAATAGTGAACATCCTGATTATCTACCTGCTTTCCATTTGAATCTAGAACCTTCAAATGACTATAGCGTAAATCGACTGGTTCACTAAAGAATACATTCACCTGTTGTGGAGATGATGACATAGAGCCCGACTGCGCTGGATTACTATTGATTACGAATGCATGTCCAAATGAGGTCTGTATTGAACTAAAACCGAGGAGCACCGTCAAACATGCTATTGAAAATAAAAGTAAATTTTTACGAGATAGTAAAAAAGTTGAATCAAAACCAATATTATGAATCAATATATCTAAGAAATGATATTGATTTGATTATTTTATTATTCCTTTTTTTCTAGTACAACAATCGAAATATGAGGATAAAGGATATAACATGTACGGGGATCTAGTTTTATCTGTATGGAAAAGACAGAAATTATTTTTGGCATCGGATTTTTTTTTGTATCTATCATAATTTTTATAAGTTGCCTCAATGTTTCCTTTGGACATACTAGTAAAACTTTTGGAAATACCACCATTGAAGTTGGTTGGCTATCCGAACCTCCACTTGTGTCTGATCTAAATAGTATAACCCTGCAGGCAAGTAAAGGAAGTAGCAGCAGTAACCAAACACCGATTCTGAACGCGCTAGCAAATCTTTCTTTATCCGTGAAATATGGTACTACTACAAAACAATTAGATTTCGAACCTTCCCCAACAACAGATGGCGCATATGAAGGAAAAATAATTCCAACTAGAATCGGCCCATATAGTTTATTACTCCAAGGTGATATAAAGGGACAAAAGGTTGACAGCGAATTTAAGATAGAAGATGTAGAATCAAAAAGTATCCTTTCCTTTCCCGATAAATCTCCCGATACGTCTAATTCAAATAACGTAGGCCAGAATATCCAGGATGCAATAAGTAAGTCATCAATTGACATTGAAAGTAACAGGAGGGATTTGAATATGTCACAGAAAGTTGTTCATGATATTCAAGAATCGCTAAATGGTTTACAAGCGAATTTAATTAGTTCATATTTGATATTGGCAACTGCAGTTGGTTTAGGTATTGCAGGAATTGTTATGGCAGCCTATTTATTTACCGTAATGCGGTTTAAGAAGGGAATGCCACAAGGCACTTTGTAAAATCTTCCTACTTGTTTAAGGCTCATTTTATTAAAAGGTGACAATAGTTCTTTAAAAGTAAGCTTTTAAAAAACATGAAAAGAATCGTTTTCTGAATCAATCCTCTTTATAAGATGGCTTTTTGCCATATGACCATGCTTTTGTCCTTTCTTACAATTTTAAGTTGTCATGAATGATAAAAAGGAATGAATTAAAAATAAGGTCTTGCAACATTTTTTACACACTATCTTGATTTTTGTGCAAAAAATACGTTATAGGAGAAACGTCGTTCTTTTGATTTTGTTCCTTTTTGTATTTTTAAATGAATATGGGCATTCGCAGTTCATTTTAGGTCACTTTTTTGGTACAACTAAGAATATTGGAAATTATCAAATAGTTTTTGCTCCATATCCATCGCTTCCATTTACTGGTGACAACTCAACTTTACTAAATTTTAGTGTTCTTGATAAAGATAATCAGAATGTAAATAACATCTCTGTATCACTTAGTATAAGAAATAAGTTGAATGATTCCACTGTTCAAAATTTTCCGTTTAGATTTTATGAATTTAGTGATATCACCTTTCCATACACTTTTAAAGAAATTGGGGATTATCAGGTTTCTTTATTAGTCAGGATAAACGGTGATCCCACATATTCTAAAACTCCACTTTCAGCTGATTTTGACATATCAGCCGCGGATCCAAATCAGGTAATACCTACTCATGAGCTCATAACATACTATGTAGTGCCAGCGTTGGCGGTAATAGCTGTCATTGTAGTATATTTGAGACATAAAAATAAGATTTAATCTCAATAGCCTATTCACTCAAAACTTTACTGAAAAATTTTGTGCTCATTTTTTAACCGACCCGTTACGATATTCTTTCAGTTCAGCTCTTGGCCTCTCATTATTATAAGTTTATTTATGAACAGTAATTAGTCATTCAATTTGATAGGTCCACCATTTGATTCAAGTGTATAATATGCTGTTACCATTAATAGTATCTTACTCATAGTTTCATGGTACTATCGCTTTAATAAATCGTAGGCGTGTGAGAATACATCCGATACATCAATGTGATCTTACATTCTCTGACATGAACGTCTTATTTGAACTTGTTTCATTTTTTTTCTGGACATAGTCCAATATTGCATTTCTTTTTGATGCCAACTCCTGCTCTTCTGTATTTGACTTATAGTATAGCGCAATATAAGCAATGGCGAGTAAAAGAGCAGCAATCGCAGCTGTAACCATAAATTTTTTGTATTTCATATCCCGTTGTTCAAAAGACAAATAACTTGCTTAAAATTATAGTTTATAATACAATATTGAGTACGAGTCAACCGATTTCAGATCCGGATCAGCCTACATAGTTGTTATACCTAAACAATTCTGAATTCGATAGATGTACCATAATGCTCTTATTATGCTGAATTATAAAAGGATTAAATGAATATAGCAGTATATTTTTCAATACTGGTGCTTGTATTATTAATTGCATTCAATCCTACTATGAACATATCTGTGTTTGGTCACACTTTTTCTGGTGATGAGAGTGCCTCTTTTTTGACCAAAGTTGAAATGCTGAAAATAGAATCAGGACTGGCACAGGATCAACTTTCAAATAACGTTACTGTAGCAAAAGAACACACGGAACACATGACTGAAACCATAACCGCAAATGATACAAAAGAAATCAAGGAAAGAAACCCTCGACTTGCTACTGAGCTTAATAACACATTAACAGATTTTGTTAATACATTTGAATCTGAATCACCATCAGAATCAGAAGTTAAAGACAAGGTTAGTAATATTAGTGATGTATTGTCTGAAGTTGTAAGCGCTAGAATAGATAAAGAACAGCTCAATAACGTTACCGTAAAAGCCCTAGTAGTTAATGATTTGGTAGGTGAAGCTTTGGAACATTATGGTAGCGCACTTGGTATGGAAGAAAATAAGACGTCAGGCTCAAATGCAACCGAAAACGGAAGTAATGAAACTGCAAAGATAGTAGATGATGCTGATCATCAGAGTGCCCAAGCAGCTATATCGCGTGCAATAGATATGTATAATGAAATCAAACCAGGTGAAAATACAAATTCAACTGAATTGGGAAACTCATTGAATTCACTTAAAGACAAGATAGATAGTAAGAGCCCATTTGATGAAATTGACAAGATAGTAGATGAAAAAATTACACCTTTACTAAATGGCATCTTCAAGCTAAATTTGGCTGAGGAAGAAGATCATGGAGGAGAAGGTGATCATGCGAAAGAAGGACAAGGCCATGCAAAAAGTGAGTCAGTTAATTCAACAGAAAATAAAAACCACGGCTGACTATATGGATAAAACTTGGCGATACTTATTTTACGCCGCTCTTGACTTCCTGTTTTCTTTAGTTTTAAATTTATATTTGGTGGTTTAGGAGCTCTTACCGATGTCAATTATTGGAGGGCAGACTGGTGATAAGTGTCCTATGAAGATTCCAAAATTAGAAGCTTTGAACATTAATTTGAAGCTCTTTGCCTGTCTCCTATCGTTAACACTGATATGGTCAAGCTTGTCTATTTTGAATTTTCAGTCAGTTTATTCTCAAAGTTCGGAAGATGCCAAAAGTCTTAATTGTAAAGATAACAAGGATCAATCTCAATATGTTAGTAATGTCGGGTTGCAAAACAAATCAAATGGCTCAGGGCTTGTTACAAACGATCTTCCTGGATTTCATTATGTTAAGAAATTTGATAGTAACGGTACATTGATTGCCGCTTGGGGTACAAAAGGGACAGGTCCAGGACAATTTTTACATGCTCATGGAATTGCAGTCGATTCCAGTGGAAATGTTTATGTAAGTGATGCAGAAAAATGCAACGTCCAGAAATTTGATAGTGAGGGTAATTTTATTAAGATGTGGGGTACAAAAGGAACAGGTCCAGGACAATTTTTACAACCTGAGAGCATGGCCATAGATTCGAAAGGTAATGTTTTTGTTGCAGATTACGCGGACCAACGTATTCAGAAATTTGATAGTGAGGGTAATTTTATTACAATGTGGGGCACTAAGGGGAAAGCAGATGGTCAATTTATTAAACCTTGGGGAGTCGCAGTTGATTCAAATGATGATGTTTATACAAGTGATCAGGACAACCCTGAAGTTCAAAAATTTACTAATGATGGGAAATTTTTGACCAAATGGAATTCTTATTCTCCTGGCATGTTATTTGTCCATTTACATGATATTACATTAGACTCAAATGACTCAGTTTATGTTACTGATGGTAGAAACAATTCTTATGTCGCAAAATTTGATAATCAAGGTAAATTTATCACAAAATGGGGTGGATACGGATATGGCAATCGCCACTTTGTAGAAAATCATGGCATAGTGACCGATAAGGAAGATAATGTATATGTTGTAGACACAAGGAATGTACGTATCCAAAAATTCAACAGTGAAGGAGATTTTGTTACAAAGTGGGGATCGCTTGGATGTCGAGATGATCAATTCTTGATTCCACATGATATTGCAATTGATTCATCTGGAAATATCTATGTGTCAGACAGTGGAAATGTTCATTTTAGAGCAAAAAAATCATGCGAGTCATATGAAAATCAATAGATAAGATGAATGTTTACCATCTACTTGGCGATTTACGTTATTATGATCATTTACTGAGGAACGCATTCTCGTACAAAAAAGTTGAATTCTCAATATGCAATAATAAGGATTACTCTGATATACGAACTTGGAACGCATAATATTTCTTTCATTTGTAATGATTATCATCTGTTCGGTATCTACATTTCATTTGGTATTTGCTGATTTGTTAAGTAATTCATTACGACAACGTATTGGAGATTATGATATTCAAATCAATACTGTTCCCTCAATGCCCATTTTAGGACAAGAAACCAGAATTAACGTAAGAATAACAACAGTTAGTAACGATCCAGTAACAGATACACCTATCGTGATTAGAATATCTGACGAAAATAAGGAATTAATTAGAACACAACCTATACTTTTGTCAAGTGGACACTACCCATTCAATTATGTATTCAATAGGTCAGGGGTATTTCTCTTTAGCATTGATATTTTAAACAATCTCGAGATTAAAGATTCCGATGATTCAAATAAACAACTTACCTTTGACTTCCCCATACGGGTATCAGGGGCTTTTTCAGCAGAAATAACAACTTTAGCTATTCCGATCACGGCCACGGTCACTGTGATCGGTTCCTTTATAGCTATAATGTTGTTTAAGAAATTCAGGAGTAGTAAAAGAGCTGTCTAAAAGGAGTGAATTTGAGTGGTTTACAATATGCAATAGATATTGATCATACGATTCTAATCAAATTCATATTCATCAAGCTGAGAACAATTTCCGGCATAAATATTAAAGATATTTTCCACACTGTTTAGCGTGGATTGATTTATGCTACCATTTGCGACTTCATTACCTATATTTAGTGCAGTTAGTGCATCAAATAATTTTTTAAAATCACTACACGAAATTGTAAACCGATCACCTAGGTCATTAGGTGATATTCCAGAAGTGTTAGCAGAAAAATTGGATCCTAAGCTCGTTCCATCGTTAGTTTTGAAGCCATCATTTTCCTGTGCCAGTAATGGGTAATTCAGAAGAGCCAATTCTGCAGACAAACTCAAGAGTCCTAGCATCAAAAGTCCTATTAAACAAGATGACATGCCGACTACGATCCTTCTATTTGGATTTATTTTATGTCTAATAGTCAATTATCTATGAATATATGAGATTCATAGACTATTTAATGATTAGAACGTAAATTATATTAAAAAGTTCTACATATGCAAGATTTAGTCCACCTGGTTTACCATCATCATGAATAAGATTTTTTTATTTACTCGTGCAAAGCTTAACAGCTAATGTCTTCAGACATCTATTTGAATACAGATATAATGCATATTCAACTTTGATTTGCTACCATCTGACTCGACAACATCTTTGACTCACCTTTTGTACCTAATTTAGCAAACATATAAAGAATATAGCCTATTTTATCTGTCAATAAATAAAATCAGCATATATTAAATTCTTAATTAAATTTGGTATTGTATAATCTCTGCAAATTCAAATTAGAGTAAATTTTGAATTAAAATCCTGAATCAATTCACTCAGATTAACATGCGATTATTCAGTGAATTTGTGTAAGAACTAGCTACATACTTAAAGTCGAAATACATGGGATAACTTGTATGGTAGATATTTATATCATGGTAAACAATTTCAGTAGATCAACATGAATAAAGGAATTTACAGATTATTCTTAATAATTTTTTTCTTGGCAATTTTATTATCTGTGACAAGTTTTACAATTTTATGGGCTGTTGATATTAAAGGAACGGTAGGAGTGGACGATATCATAGGAACTGTAACCGATGATGACATGAGAGGATTTAGGGGTAATGATATTTTGAATGGACTGTCGGGTAATGATGAAATCCAAGGGGAAGGTGGTAATGATATTTTGAATGGATCTGATGGTAATGATTATCTCTCGGGTGGAGATGGTAGTGATACACTTGATGGGGGTGTCGGTAGTGACGAGCTCGATGGAGGAGATAATCCGGACAAATTATTTGGAGGTGTAGAAAATGATATATTGTATGGTAATTTGGCCAATGACATTCTTGACGGTGGTCCTGGAGATGATCGCCTTTATGGTGGTCCTGGGAACGATACATTAAGCGGTGGCCCGGGAGGAGACTACTTTAGATGCGGTACTGGTACTGACAGAATCACTACTTTTAATACTGCCGAGGGGGATCATGAATTTGGGGATTGTGAAATAAAATAGAATTCGGACATAGCAAATTAATTTTTCTTGTATTGTAGACTTAGTCAAACTATTAACAATATAATTAATTACTAAAAATGGTAATAATTGTAAATTTACTTTCAAATATAGCTTTGAATTCAAATTTTGTAGCTTCGAAATAAGTAATTAACTATTTCTACTATAGTCCCATGTAGAGTAATATTTCGGCATAATTTCTAGTACCACCGAATTTCCATTTCTTACATTTTCGAGCAATACTTTTGCCATTGGATGATCTGTGCTTCCAAGATACTTTAACATTATTTTCTCTACTATTGGAAGATTTGTATCGGGGTTGGTCAAAATTCTAACACTCCCTTTACCTCTTATTCCTTTATATGGCGGGTTTCCATCATCAACACAAAAATAAATTTTATCGTTCTTTTTTAAGTTATTGATCTTTTTAGAGTCTTTACTAGTTTCAATAAATATTGCACCTTTAGAATCATCATAAATATACCATGTAGGATGTATATTTGGATAGTCTTCCTCATCAACTGTTCCAAGGTGAAGGTTTAGCTTGCTATCTGAGAGAAATTTTATAATTTCTTTCTCCGTAAGCTGAATACCAAATCCAGGACTTCCGTGTAATAATTTCATTCGTATAAATAGTGTTTGTCCACTTAAGTATAAATGTATTTTATATATTTTCTCCTTCAATATTAGAGATGTACCTAGCATTACAGATTAAAAAAATAAAAAAGGGATTTTTGCCTTCAATCCTGTTAAAGATTTTCAGGCTACATAAATCTAGGGCGGTACGTTGATATCTCCGATTGTGGTACTCGAGTCGTCAAGACAGAAGGCGTTGTTATTTCCGTCACCAGACTCATCACAATCATTCTTGTGATTTAAGTTAATGTCTCTATTTACTTCGTTTTCGTCACCCTGTACGTTTATATCACCAACATCATTGGTATCAGTGAACTCGCAATCTGCGTTGTTGTTTCCGTTTCCAGTTTCGTCACAAGAATTTGTATGCTTTACATCAATATCCTCGTCTATTTTGTTGTCAAATGGGTCTTGAGCGTATGCGTTGCTTGCCGTAGTTGTACTAACTACTGCACCGACCAATAAGGCTATTGCCGGAAGCAGTATAGTTCTTGAACTTAGATTCATCGTCTTATTACATAATTTTTGATTTATATGAAGTTGGTCGGATATTTTCCTAAGATTATGGTGTATAGAGTTTCTGCATTATCTACCATTAAAGAACGCTGAAATATGAGACAGACAAATGTTAGAGAAAATGAACTGGCAATATTACATTCACTATGAAGACAAAATTATGTTACCTTCCGCTGGAATGAATCAAATTCATATTGTAATAACATCGTCAAAATGTATGTTTCTCGTTACTATTCACATCGAACTGTTAATTGGTAAAAATCAAAGGGATGTGAAATGACGTCTTGCTATTTGATCAAATAAAAAAATATCGCATATTTCAATTCTTATTGATTTTATTATATAGCAAAGTACCAAACAGTAATACAGCAGACAAACCAAATCCAATATAAGACATATTCCTTTCATAAGGAAAGATTAAAGTAGATCCAATAAAAATGGAAGATGATATAATACTTATAGGTAAAATGTTTGAATTCTTCTTACGTGTATCAGCTGTTTTTTGATCAGTCAAATACTGCTTTATCATGGGTGCAAGTTCGCTTGAAACTTCTATACCCTTTGCAAATCTGCTTAAGTATCTCTTAAATTCTTCAACATATGCATCCTTGATTAATCCTTCTTCCTCTAGCAGATTTACTAAAACACGAACAAATTGAAATCTTACTTTATGATAATGATAAATACCTTCAAGAATTGATGCCATTCGCATGTACAATGCCAGATTTTTAGGCAACCGGAAAGGAAATCTGCTCAATGTTTTATTTGCCAAATCTTGAAGGGCCTTTACTTCCATCCTATCTACCTTTTTACCGTGCAATGATTGAATACTTAGTTCAAGACCCTTTTCTACCAATCTTCTGTCAACAGAAGCTTCAAGTGTTCCTAGTTCTATCAACACATCAGTAGTTCTTACCGGATCTTTATCTACAAGACCAAGATATAGTCTGACTAATCTTCTTCTTGTTTCATCGTCAAGTCTTCCAACCATTCCAAAATCATAGAGTATTATTGTACCATTGTTAGTTACTGATATATTACCTGGATGTGGATCAGCGTGGAATATACTGTGACGTAGTAACATCTTAAAAAATAGCCTATGTATTCGATACACTAGTTTTGCCCTATCAATGTTGTGTTGATCTAGTGTTCTGATGTCTGTTACTTTTACTCCAGGTAAGTATTCTAATGTAATTACATGGCGAGAAGTTCTATCGAGATAAACTTTTGGGATAATGACTGATGTATCTTCTTTCAGATTATTTTTAATGTCGATTAAATTTCTTGCTTCAATTCTGTAATCCATTTCTTCATGTACTGTTTCGATAAATTGAGAGAGCATCCCTTCTGCTGAAAATCTCAGATTTTCATCAATAAAACGGGTGGCAATTGGTAACAGTTTTTTTAAAATATAGATGTTCTGTCCTATTGTTTCTTCAATATTGGGCCTGCTTATTTTTACTACCACCTCTCTATCTTTGTGTTTGGCACGATATACTTGACCTAAGCTTGCACCAGATAGCGCAGAAGTGTCAAAATATTCATAAATATCATCAAGCATACCAAGCTCTTCTTCAAGAATCGGTCTGACATTTGAAAATGGTGCCGGTAAAACGTCATCTTGAAGTTTCTCTAGTACGTCCAAATATGGCTGTGGTAAAAGATCTGCTCTTGAAGATAACCATTGACCAAGCTTTATGTACGCGGGTCCAAGTGTGGTGAAAGTCTTTAATGCCCTTTCTGCATGTTTTCTGAACTTTTTCTCATTTACGTTCTTGCCTTCTTTTTTAACCCATTCCCTTCTATCCTTTCTAAGGTATATAATGACTGGAATTAGTTTCAGTATTGTATTGATTATGAACCAGATAGACGGTTTCTTAAATTCAAAAGTAGGTTCTTTTTTTTCAGTTTCTATGGCAGTTTCCAATATTTCTTTACTATCTTCTATCAAAACTATTTTCTCACTTGATTAAGAGAAATAAAGAAAACATCAGATTTATGAGATTGGGAAAATACTGGGATTATTAAAGAAATTAAGTTAACAATCAATCTATTTCATTTTTCCGTACTAATCAGATAATCAGAGATAGCAGATAGAATCATAATACCAGGGAAATATTTTGTCGCATCAACTAATATATGTCCAAAAGGATCGTTGCGAGGGTCTATTTTGTCATAATGAATACTGTAATAACTATCATATTCTCGTATGTGCAAGTTTCCTTGTCTATATTGTTTTTTTGATCCCTTTTTTTCTCCAAGTGTGGTTGGCTCATAATCCATTACAGGCCTAACTGCTTTGGGTACAAGAATATTTCCCTCATTGTCAACAAAACACATAGCAAGCTAAAGATACCTTGTGATATAAAAATTACCTTCGACCTTTCAAATATGGGTCAATTGAGCACTATACAAAAAATAAATTTGAATGCTATACTTGACTTATTGAAGGATGCATAATAAGACTTTTATAGAATATTACCTATTTTTTCGCTATGAGTGATACAAAAGGAAAGGTTCCGAATATAGTTGCAATTGATGTTATAAAGAAGAATGGAGTTGACGTTGAAAAATTAAAGGAGTTAATAACTAAGGGTGTGGGTGCTGAATTTACTACATATTACTATTATACAATATTAAGGATGCACTGTACCGGACTTGATGGTGAAGGGATAAAGGAGATAGTGGAGGAAGCAAGGATTGAAGACAGGAATCATTTTGAGGCAATGGTGCCAAGATTGTATGAACTAGGTGGCTCTTTGCCAAGAGATATTAGAAAATTTGCAGATCAGGCGGGTTGTCCTGATGCGTATCTTCCTGATAATTGGGAAAATCTTACATCTATAATCGAGGTATTGCTTGGTGCAGAACAATGTGCAATACGTTCTTGGGGCGAAGTATGCGATATGACTGCTGGCAAGGATCCACGCACTTATGATATTGCCCAAAGTATTATGCAAGAAGAAGTAGAACATGAAGCATGGTTTATCGAGTTGCTTTCAAAGAGACCTTCTGGACACTTTAGAAGAAGCTTCGTTGGGCAATCGCCTCATGTTGGACGACAAGGTGGACTCATTCACACATAGAACTCGCCTTTTTTCCTTTTTTTGTTGAAAGAATCTAATTAATTTCAAGTAAGTGATTTGCCTTTATGGTTTTCTTGGAATCATCCTCTCAAGATGCCAAGCTGATTTGATATATGCTGCCCAACCCGATTGAGACGATATATAAATTGCCGTCGGGCCCAACTTCTATGTCCGTAATGCCACCAAATCCCTCACCAAACACAATGCTATTTACTCCTGCTGATGATGGTGTTTCTATTACTCTAGATGATAGCTCTTTTGGAAGAATTAGATCTTTCCTATCTTGTGTGAGATCAAAATGATAAATTCTTCCATTGTGCACATCTCCCACAAACATATCGTTTTCGTATGTAGCGCCAAGTTTAGTTGAATTCAAAAATTTTACGGCTGTTGGCCCCGCTGTGTTTACCCAAACTAATTCAGGATCACTATAGTGTCCATTTCCATCAAAGTCTTCCAAATCAGATTCAGTAAAGGAATCTTCCAGTGATGCCAAACCCGAAACTTGTTGCCATCCGCTATTAAAGCCAGGCAGAACCAAGTTTATTTCATCTCCATTTCCAGGTCCATTTTCCGTATCCCACAAATTACCCGATACAGGATCGAAGTCCATGCCAAAACCATTCCTAATTCCATATGCATAGTATAAACGCAATGGAATGGAATCTCCAAGAATGCCATCATCTGTGGGTTGACCGTCTTGTGTAATCCTCAAAATACCTCCTCTTCCATCTGGATCAACTCCATCCTTATAGTTCTGAGTCTTAGTCTCAGTAGTTTCTCCTTTAAATGAACCGTCTACGTCACCAACCTCTACATAAATGTTATTATCGGGCCCAATAATTATGTCACCTCCGTTATGTCGCGGTCCTGGAGTCGCAGGTAGGTCCATCAATAGTATTGGATTAATTAGTGCGTCGCCCGATAATTCATATCTATAGACTCTATTTCCAACTGGTTGTTTTCCTGATTTATCCTCACCATCTTTTCCATCAATTTCAGTATAGTAAATAAATACATTTATGGTTGAACCATCTTTTGACACGGCTATTCCACACATACATCTTTCAATAGAGTTGGCCACATTAACATCAAGAACAGGTTTGGGAAGTACCTTACCGTTGACTATTCTTTTAACTAAACCGGTATCTTTTTCGAGTACCAAAATATCATTTGCTCCCACAAAAGCCATGGTTGTTGGAGTGCTTAATCCCTCCGCAATTGTCTGAATTTTCAGCTTTGGATCAAAAATTTTAGGTTTTCCTTCTTCCACAAATTCGGTTTCTGCAAATTCCTCCTGAGCTTTCACAAATAGATGAGGTATTATGGAAGTAAGTATCAAAAATGAAATCAGCGTAGATGTTATAACGACCCTAACCAAGTCTTCCAACAATCATTCACGCCGGATTTAATATACATATCGAAGAATGACATGTGAGAAAATTATCAAAAGTTACTAGCTATCAGAGTGTTTTTTTGATACATGAAAAGATAATACCGTTGGATAAGTTGGGTAATCAAGAATAACAAATATAGATAATCTCATAAATATTATTTTTGTCGCAGGTATCTAAACTTAAATTCTATAAAGTTGTCCTATCTCAAATAACATGAGAGGGTGAGAAAAATACATTCTAGTAAGAATGTTTTTCAGTCTTGTGTTCTTTAAGATCAGGATACTTTGAAAATGTACTTTTACATTTTTCACATTCCCACTGATGTTCCTTAGCCTTGGTGAAATTTTCATACTTCACATTTTCCTTTACGTACATCATGGTCTTATAGTCGTACTTAGCAGGATTGTAATTCAATTTGTACTTTATTGAATTTATTCGCACTTCTATGATAGAAGGAAGACATGTACTTTATATTTCAATATGTTACTCGATATAGGATTTTAGTATAAAAATAAATTATAACTTTTGACTTATTCAATTTATCAGTACATTATTGAAAAGACTTATAGGAAAATACCTAGTGTATATGACATATTTTCTATGTCAAAAGAGAATAATTCCGTCACCAGATTCAAGGACAGAGAACATGCAGCAGGTCTTCTCATGTCTAAACTTAAAAATGAGCTTAAGGATGAACTGCCCAAAGAAATTGCAGTTTTTGGAGTTCCACGTGGCGGGGTAATATTAGCCTACACGATTTATAAGAATAGATGTGCAAATTATTTTGATATTGTAATACCTCGTAAACTGGGAGCCCCAAACAACAAAGAACTTGGCATAGGAGCAATAATGGACAAGGAAACAGTTTATCTGAATGAATATGTTGTAACAGCTTTGAAAGTCCCTCAAGATTATATAGAAACTGAAAAAATATCCCAACTTCGCGAAATTGAACGTAGAACTTTGCTTTATAGACCCAGTCAAGCAGAATACGATATTAAGAATAAAACAATAATTCTTGTTGATGATGGTGCCGCCACTGGAGCTACGCTTGTGGTTTCTGCAAGATGGATAAAGAAAAGGAAACCAAGAAAGTTAATTATTGCCATACCAGTGGCTCCAAACGAGACTGTAGAACTTTTGAAAAACGAAGTAGATCAAGTTATCACCATACTGATACCACGAACCAGTAATTTTACCTCGGTTGCTCAATTTTATGATAATTTTGAAGAAATAACCGATGATAAAGTAATAAAAATTATGAATGAAATAAATCAAAAATAAATAGTTGCTATACACTGTTACAATCTGATTCTTTACTTAAAAATTTAACATTTAATGTAACTCTAACTTTACATCTTATCTTAAAGGAATAGAAGGTAATACCGCGGTAAGTTGTGATAGGTTTGGTACTGAGTTTGTAGCAAATTCCAGGATTGGTGCATGCCATATACCAAAACCGACCATGAATATCATAGCGAAGATGAGTACAGCCGATATTGCTCTTGGTTCTTTGACTTTCGATGTATCAGGTGAATCTTCCATGTACATTTTTCTCATTATCCATGCATAATAACCAAGAGAAAGAGCACTATTCAAAACTCCAGCAATAGCCAAGTATGGTCCCCACCAAACTTCTGATCCAGAATTGATTGCAGAACCGAATAATACCAGCTTGCTCCAGAATCCATTGAGGGGCGGGACTCCTGCCAATGCTAGCATTGATATTGACATTGCTATGGCCGTTAGTGGCATCCTTTTTGCAAGACCTCTGTACTTTTCAATACTATAACTGCTAAGTGTGATTGCTACCGCAGCAGCCGCAATGAACGCAGCAGATTTCATAACAGCATGATTGAGAATATAGAAAAGAGAACCTGGAAGAGCTTGATCATTGTAAGGAGCTAGGGCAAGACCAATCATGATGTAGCCTGCCTGAGCAATACTTGAGTAAGCCAATATTCTGGGCACGCTCTTTTGGACCAATGCCGCTAGGTTGCCTAATGTCATTGTTAGTACAGCTATTATGGCCAGTAACACGGACCAGTCAAGATGCAATACAAATATAGCCAGAATAATTACACGAATAGCAGCAGCAAAACCTGCTTTTTTTGTACCTGCCGAGAGTAACGCTCCAATTGTTGTTGGGGCACCCTCATATGCATCAGGAAGCCACATGTGAAATGGAACAAGACCCATCTTAAATCCAAATCCTGCTATGAATAACGCTAGAGCAAGCACACTGATAGGAACTAGATCTTTCTGAATATTGACCAATGAAACTATTGCTTGGCCAATGTTAGTGGTTCCAGTTATTCCATATACTAATCCAATAGCAAATACTAGAATAGCTGACGAAAGAGCACCAAATAGAAAGTATTTGAGAGCTGCCTCATTTGATATGGGATCACGTTTTGAAAATGCAGCCAGAGCATATGTGGGTATGGACATGAGCTCCCATGCAACTAAAAGCATTACTAGATCTGTAGAATAGGCAATAAGTATCATTCCTATTGTGGATAGGAGAATCAATGAATAATATGCGGCAGGATTTGTTTTGTTTTTCATGAAGTCCCATGATGAAGCAGTTACCATTATTGATACAATCAATAATGTTATCGAAAAGAATGCGCCAAACATATCATCTGCAAGCATACCCTTACCAAATTCGATTGTAGGAATTTGTTCTCCAAAAAGTATTCTAATGATAATGATACTGATGATTAGTACTATTGCTCCCACTGATATTCCACAATATAATCTATTATTGGCTCCTCTTTCCTTCTTAAGAGAATCAATAATTGGAATAGCAAGTCCAACTGAACCCAGTATTGCAGTTACTAACAGAGGAGTTGATAAGAAATCCATACTCTATTTCACTCCTACAAGAACAACAGCATGATAATTATCAGCACACCGGCAGCAAAGACAAAAAGATATGTCTGTGCTATTCCTGTTTGCCCAGCCTTGATAACTCTTGAGAAGTATGTCATTGTTCCTTGAAGACCTGGATTGATTCCGTCAATTATAGTACTTTCAAAATATCTCCAGACAATACGGAATATTGCCAGCGGTCCTATCACAGCTCCCCAGTATAACGCAGTATTAAGATACCATCTATTGATGAAGAATTTCCATACTGCTCTGGAAATAATACTTCTTGACACTATCTCTGGATTTATGACTCTTTTCATGTAAACAAGCCCTCCAAGGATTGCACCCAAAGCAAATGCGCTAAATGAGGCGATAACAGCGACCGGATTAAGTCCCACGAAAGACAGGAATTCAGATCCGCCTTTTGATTGAATTTCTTGTTCCACTGAAACGGTACTATGAATGCCAAACGAATTAGCAAGGTATGCTGAGAACATTTCGTGGAGCTGTTGTTCAAATCCAAATCCAATTAAACCTATGGCAATGCTGGCAATTGCTAGTATAGCAAACGGAACCCACATTACAGCTCCAACTTCATGGACATGATGGCTGCTTTCAGTTTCTTGTATGAACTTACTTTTGTCCCCAAAGAAAGTCATACCGAGCATCCTAAATGTATAGAACGCTGTCATGAAAGATACCATGACTGCAATGGCAAAGAGAGCCCACGAATACTGATAACCTGATTCAAGAACGGAGGCCAGGATAGCATCCTTACTCCAAAACCCAGAGGTAATAAATGGAGCTGCAGCAAGAGACAAACCAGCCATCATCATGAATATGAATGTCTTTTTCATTTTATTCCTAAGTCCTCCCATATCTGTCATGAATCTTGAACCGACGGCATGCAATACAGCCCCCGCCCCCATAAATAATGATGCTTTAAACATTGCATGACTCATGAGATGAAAGAGACCGGCTGTGTAACCATCTACAAAAGATGTAGAGAGTCCGGCAATTCCCAACCCCATCATCATTAAACCTATCTGAGATCCAGTAGAATAAGCCAAGACCTTTTTTATTTCTGGATTGACCAATGCCTGTGTTGCTAGTAGGAATGCAGTTATTCCTCCGATCCATGCAACGACTTCAAAAAATTGAGATGAATTTAAAGCCGATACTGCAAAGAATAAGGGGCCAATTCTTGCCACAAGGAAAACTCCTGCTTTTACCATTGTTGCAGCGTGAATAAGAGCAGAAACAGGTGTGGGGCCGGTCATTGCCTCAAGTAGCCACTCATTTAGGGGAAATTGTGCAGATTTCCCTATTGCGCCACCAAAAATTAGTACTGCTGCAGGAACAAGTAGATTATTATTCGCCATCTCTGTGGCCCAGCTTTGATCCTGTATTAGCTCAGTAAAGCCAAATGTACCGGCATATCCAAAAATCAAGAACATTCCGGATAGCATCATGATGTCACCTGCTTTTGTCATAAGAAATGCTTTTAGTCCTGCATGTGACGGTGATGCCCACATTTGTATTCCCCCGGCATAATGTCCGGGTGTTCCAACAAAGTCCCTTTTCCTATCATGATACCAGAAACCTATAAGTGCAAAAGAAGCAAGTCCAACGCCTTCCCAACCAAAGAATAACATCAACAAATTATCAGAAAAAACTATCAATTGCATGGAACCAATAAAGAAAAGCATAAAGAACCAATATCTTGTGAGATCTCTGTCTCCATGCATGTACCCTACCGAGTATATGAAAATAAGAAATGATATCCATGCAACGATATTCGTCATAAAAATAGATAACGAATCTGCCAATATTCCTGCATGGATGTTTAGAATAGGTATCCAGTTTATCTGACTATGAACTTGCCCTCCTTCGATTCCTAATGGTATTAACGTTGCTGCAAATATAGCACTAGCAAGAGCAAACCCGACAGCCGCATAATTGCCCAGACGGTTCCCAACTTTTGCGATCGCCGGAATAAGTGCGGCTCCGACAAAAGGAAGAATCCACACCATCCAAGCATTGATCCCTAATCCTTCAAATCCGATGATTCCTTGAAGCTCGGTCAATTTAATTCCTCTCCCCTATTTAGAAATTCGCCGACAACATTCCAACTCCAACTAGCCCCAACTAAAATATTTTCGATATTCCCATTTACATTGACACTCGTATTGATATTCATAATCATGAACCTCCTCCATCAACCGCTACTAGTTTGTTTTGATCATTCTGAGATTCTAAGCTAACAGGTTTTACGTTACTAAATTGAAGTACAGTACTATCGTTTGAAAACATATCCTGAATATAGTCAGCAACCGGATTCAGTAGTGGATTTGGATAGACTCCTAAAATAAGAGTAATTGCAGCAAGCGCTGCCATGGTAACAATAACATACCTATTTGGGTCCTTAATCTTTGTGTATTGTTCCGGAATTTTTCCAAAAAATATTCTCTTGTACATCCACAATATATATGCTGCAGTTAGCACTGTAGCAAGTATTCCAAGTCCAAATGCCACTATTCTGAGAGTATCCGAATTAGCTAAACCTGATTGCAAGACTCCATTAAACAATATCCACTCAGCCATAAAACCGCTAGTCGGGGGGATGCCCATAATTGTGAGGGCACCAATCATGGCAATTACGGCTGTATAAGGCATCCTTCCCGCAAGACCACCGAGCCTTGACATGCTTCTTGTTCCTGTTTGTAGTATAATGGCTCCAGCCATCATGAAGAGTATGGCTTTTCCCAATCCATGACTTACATACATAAGGGTGGCACCCGTTATCCCAAGAGTGCTGTCAGAGCCGATGCCAAATAGAATGTAACCCATTTGACTTATGCTTGAATAAGCCAACACTCTTTTGATATCATCTTGCATCATAGCCATGGCACCACCGTAGATCATCGTTGCTAAACCCCAAAGATTGATGTAAATGCTGTATTGAGAATAATCACCGACAAGCAATTCTAGCCAAAGTCTTATTAATGCATAAGCACCAATTCCGATCATGGCCGGGGACAACAAGGCTGAAACAGGAGTAGGAGCCTCAGAATGAGCATAAGGGAGCCATATATGTAGAAGAAAGGCTGCCAATTTTACACCCAGTCCTATTACCAGTGCAAACACAATAAGTACAAGCCACTGATCCGGAATCTTGCTAGCATTCTCTCTGACGGTATCATAATCAAAGCCGCCAGCAAAGAATCCCATGGCAAGCAGACCTAATAGCATAACTACTGCACCTGCGTGAGTCCAGAAAAAGAACATTAAAGCAATTCTTTTTCTCTCACCATATCCATAAAATGCTACAAGAAAGAATGACGGAACAAGCATTAGTTCAAAAAATACATAAAATTCTATTAGATTTGTAGCAAGAACAGTTCCTAGCATTCCCATTGAGAAAGTCAGATAAAGTGCAAAATAAAGTCCCATTTGATGATTGATATATTGTTCCTCATTTACTCCTGATACAGTAAGAGTCTTCATTTCATTCACTCCGGTATTTGATTTATACAAGCCTGATTCGGAATTGTTCTCTCCTTTATCAAAGTTCTCTTTAAAGGATTCTTTAATTTTATGTAACATGTATGGTTTTGAATAAAGAGTTAGCACAGTACATAAGATATTTATTATTATTGCAAATGGTAAACTCAGTCCATCAATTCTTAATCCGAAATTTCCAAATTGACTCCAAGGATATGATTCTTCATATGCAGACCTTCCGCCTTGTAAATTAAGAGAAGAAATGAATAGCAACATTGTAGATACTGTCAGTACCCCAAAAGAGAACCACGTTGTTGCATTAGTCCCCCTTTTTTTTGATATAATATAAGCTACTGGCGAAAGAACCAATGGCAGGAATGTTGCTAATAGTAGGTAATATGATTCCATCATATAACATCTCACTTACTATTTTTTTATCCCTTTAGGCTCCTGAATTCTTCTACATCTATTTGCTTATACAATCTATAAGCAATAATTATAATTCCCAATGCAACAGCTACTTCAGCAGCGGCGATTGCAATAGAGAATAGTGCAAAGACTTGACCCTCTACATTATGTAAATATCTTGAAAATGCTATAAGATTTAGATTCGCGGCATTTGCAATAATCTCGATTGAAAATATCATGCGTACTGCGTTTCGCTTGACCACAAGACCATATATACCAATCGAAAAAAGTACCACTGAAACTAATACAAAATCAATTAGCTGATTCATTTTCTTTTAATAAACCCTCTCTTCTTGCTAGTGCCAACGCTCCAATCACAGCACCCGCCAATGTTAATCCCAATACTATAAGGGCAGGCGAATAATATGTAAGCATAGATTTACCAATTTCTACAATATCTACCGGTTTTGAATCTGGTTTACCAAACATAGGATTGTTTATTCCAGATACAAGGAAAATTGCACCAATTCCACCCATGATAAGAAGCATCAATATAATGCCTCCCACTTTTCTACCCCTATCATCTTTTGCCGAAAATAAATCTTGAGTCCTAACCAGCATGACCGTAAATATGATTAGTACAGCCACAGCGCCAACGTAAACAGTAATTTGAAACATTGCCACAAATGGAGAATCCAGCAGTAGAAAAAAGCCTGCTATTCCCAACATAGAAATCGCAAGAGCGATAGCACCATAGATAAGCTCTTTGCTTTCCAATGCCAAAATAGAAGTTCCTATTGTGAGAACCGCTACTCCCACAAAATATGCGTCAACCATGATCCGCACCTCTGTACCCAATCTTCAATTCTGCATCACCATCGTACTTTGGCTTGATAGCAAGCTGTGCTGGAGTATATATTAGATGCTCCTTTGTAAATGATGATAATTCGTAGTCATTTGTCATATATAGTGCATAGAAGGGACATGCATCAACGCAAAGACCACAAAACACACACTTTCCAAAATCAATTTGTGGCATAATGGATTTCTTGTTATGTTTCCATTGTTCATCCACTTTT
>Ga0209854_1000013_pt1 | contig 39741 bp, 40 predicted proteins | sample GWRWS3_30_40_FD_187234 | JGI IMG/M metagenome (GOLD analysis project Ga0209854, IMG submission 187234) | Riverbed sediment microbial communities from areas with vegetation nearby in Columbia River, Washington, USA - GW-RW S3_30_40 (SPAdes)... | ecosystem: Environmental > Aquatic > Freshwater >... | reverse complement strand
CGGATTATTTGTGAGTGTTCCACCTGTTGCATATGGAGGTCTTTGCATTATGGGCCTTGGTGTAATTTCAGTATTCTGGAGATAAGAATTGCATTAAATTAACGTCGAGATATCTAATTTAATATCCTTTAATATCCTAACCCTTACTGCAGATATTCAATTCCAAGATTGTCTTTATGTTATTAGAATATGAGTTTTGAAAAAGGATAGTCAAGACCTGTTGGTAAATTATTTTTAGGATATTAAAACGGAATACCTCGTATTTGTTATATCCAATACACTGTCTTCGATCTTTTTCTTCAACATCTTTGATGCTGAATCAAGTTCGTCAATGGTATTCTTTATTTCTTCAATATTTGAAATATTTTCTGAACGATATTTTTCGTACATCTTTGTCTTGTTTTTTATGTCATCAAGATGTTTCATATTTTTCGAATTGACTGTTGATTCTAATTGAATCAATTGTTCATTTAGATTTTTCAAGTTGGAAGCTAACGAAGGTACTGAATTAATAATCTCGTCTATTTGATGAATTGTTTTTTCTGGATCTTTAATTTGGATACTTTTCTCAAGTACTTGCTTTTTAAGTTCATTGAATAACAGCAAGTATTGAGAGCTATCGTTAAAAATTTCTAGAGGTTCATTTAATATAGTGGCAAGTCTTCCTTGAGTTTCTTTAGAAGCCTGATAAGAAAATTTAGTTATTGGACGAGACAAATTAGAAACCCTGTTTATCATATTCTTTTCAAATATCCGAATTTCATTTTTCTTGTCATTAATTTTTTCTAAAACCTTTGATGTATTTAGAAATTCTTCTGATTTTTGAAATTGTTCATACTCTTTATTACCCATATCAATATTTTTGTCAATAGTTTGTCGTTCTTTCATTAATTCTGAAAGTCTTTCTTGTTTGTCATTTCTTTCGCTGAGTTTTTCCTTGAACAAGATCAAATCCTCTTTACATGCTATGCACTTGTTGATTTCATTTTCTTTGGTAGATAACAGTTTAGTTACCTTTTTTAGTAATGATGATAAATTGTCGAATTCATTTTTAAATTTATTAACTTGTTTCCTCATGAATTCATTTAGAATTCTATTGTGCGAATCGCCAACTTGCCCAAATCGATTTATTAATAGTTCTAAATTATTTTTGAATTTAACTGCATCTTCATAGTTTTTGATTTCAGATGATTCTATAAGGGATTCCTTTTTAATACTTGTTATTAAAATCTTTTTCGAAGTGTTTATTAATGATTCAAATTGGGGATTCTCTACCTTAATTTCCTGTTCTTCTAATTCATCCGCACCCTTCCTGAGACGATCCAGACAATCTAATACGGAATTTCTTATGGGTTCAAGATTACTTGATAGATCTTTTTCAAAAACTTTCTTTTCGTTTTCTATCATTTCTAACAATTCTTTATCTGTCACAGATTGAACAGAATCACTGTCATTCTTTTTATCCTGAAAATAATTAGATGTCTTCCTCTTAAAAAAGCCAAATTTGGGAGACATTAGGTTATTTTACCATACTATTACTAAAAAACCTACTCGAAAATCATGTTCAGGGTTTGATACAGACTTTTTAGGTAATTTATATTGGATATGATAGTATAGATAGAAATTATATACTAATTTCATCAATTCATAAAAAATGTAATAAAACTTTCTGAATTCAATTTAAATTATTTATTATACTTTTTGATTGCAAATGAGTTCGAGTATAGCTCCGATACACAAGAGTATGAACTATCTTTTCTATAGTCGGATTCCAAAGTTTTTATTAACAAGCAGGATTATAATACCTTGAATTATGTTTTTGAAAGGGAAGTTAGCCTTTATTTATGGAATGGTTGCTCTCGGAGTATTTGGTCTTACCGATATAATGTTTTTGACAGCGTTTGCAGAGCCAAAAGTAGACATTTCTCCTACTTGCGGTCCTGCTGAACCAGGATTTAACATTGTCATAAATGCAAATGGCTTTAAGCCAAATAGTAATGTCGGTGTGAAGTTTGTAGGATCTGATAGTAAAATCCCATTATACACTCAGTTTGATACAAATAGTACAGGTGGATTCAATGATGTAACATTTGCAGATGATCTTAAAGCAGATCATTATAAACTGTATCTTGCTGATGATTCTAATAGCGATGGAGTATTCGATATTGGGGCTAAGCGAGTATATGCCAATGTAACTATCCCGTGTGAAAAGTAACTTGAAATTATTCAATTTAACTCCAATCTGAAAAATCAGTAAAATGGGCGAAAGGAAACAAAGGTGTTTTTTAAAAGGAATTTAATAGATAAGGGCTTATTTTTATCCTTTTTCTCATCTCTGACTTTTATTGTTTTGGCTTCTTTTATTGGAAATTTATTTCAACCGATATATGGCTTGGCAGACTTTAATTTTGCCGCTGCAGGAGACTGGGGTTGTACCTCAAACACCGATGCTACTGTAAGTAACATAAATGGAAAAAATCCCGTACGTGTTTTTGGACTAGGCGATTATTCTTATGCATCTACTGGAACTTGTTGGTTCAACAAGATAGCTCCAATTGATAGTATCACCAAGATTACAATAGGTAATCATGAGGATGATAGTGGTGAAGGATTTAGTGGATATATGAGCCATTTTGGGCTTTCTCAGACATATTACTCTTTTGATCATCAAAATGTTCATGTTCTGGTTATGGACACAGACAAGAACAGTTATTCATCTGGTTCAGCCCAGAAAAATTTTGTCCAAAGTGATTTGCAATCAGCTTCAACTAATCCAAACATAAAATGGATAATCGTATACCTCCATAAACCAATGTATGTGTCGCCTAATACTTGTGGTAGCTCCTCGTGTTCCAATACTGGATCTGAAAATAGTGCTCTTAGAAATGGATTTCATTCTATGTTTGAACAATATGGCGTAGATCTAGTCTTGCAAGGACATGTTCATAATTATGAGAGAACTTTTCCATTAAAGTATAATCCCTCTAGCCCTTCAAATCCAACCAAGACTAGTTCAAATGCAAACGACTACACAGACCCCGAAGGTCAAGTCTTTGCAATAGTGGGCACTGGTGGAGTCAACTTCCACGCTTTATCAGGTAAAGCATCATTTGTTTCAAGTCAACAGGACGACTTTTTCGGTCAACTAGATATCAAAATTACTAACAATGGTGAGAAATTGGAAGGAAAGTTTTATAGAAACGGTAATGGAGCCGTACTGGATAGTTTCAGTATTTCAAAGTCGATCGCTCCACCATCTCCACCAGTAGCAAATAACCAGGCTGTTACTACCAATAAAAACACTGCTAAAGCTATAACTCTTACAGCAACCGATCCAAATAATGATCCTCTAATCTATTCTATAGTAACACAGCCAACACATGGTACATTGACAGGTACAGCTCCCAACCTCACGTATAATCCAGATACGAACTATGTAGGGCCTGACAGTTTCACATTTAAAGCAAATGATGGTACTATTGATAGTAATATAGCAACGGTAAGTATAACTGTCCAAGATCTAGGTTCATGTACAACTAATCTTCCTATAAGTGCTGTGACTGCCAGTGGTAGTGAATCTACTCACCCACCTTCTCATGCCATTGATAATAACTTTGGAACAAGGTGGGCTAATCCTGCAATTGGTTCATGGATCCGTGCCGATCTAGGGTCAACTCAAAATATTTGCAGCGTAGATATAGCATGGTACAACGGAAATGCACGTCAGTATCATTTTGTTATAGCTACATCTACTGATGGTAGTACATTTACCAACGTGTTTAGTGGCGATAGTAGTGGTACTACAGTAAGTTCTGAAAAATATATCATTCCTGCTACAGATGCAAGGTACATAAGAGTAACTGTTAATGGTAACACTCAAAACAATGCTGCATCTATATACGAACTTGATATCTTCGGTCCGTCTGCGGCTAGTCTTTCATCTACATATAATTATGAACCTAGCCTGACTCTGTCTGGACCCGGTTCATAAGATGCTAAATAGGAACATGATCATTATTTGGCAATATTTATACTAAATTTATCTTAATAGTATGGGTTCAGCGCGTATCAGTGAATACTGTTCGATTCTTAGACTGCATAAAATTGAATATTATTTTAATCTGATGTTTTAATCTGCGCCAAAGGTACATTGTCTGGATTGTTATAATGAACAATTTGCGATGTCCCTGACTTTGGATATATTCCAAATATCTGACCAGCTTTTGCTACTGTAGATTCCTTCAATGTTACCATTAATATTTGACTTCCATTTGATCTTTCAAACATAATTTTTGAAAGCCTTTCGGTATTTTGTGCATCAAGGTGCGCATCAACTTCATCCATAAGGTAAAATGGTGATGGTTTCAAAGACTGCAGTGCTAGCAAAAAGACAGTTGCTGCCATTGTTTTTTCTCCACCCGACAATGCAGTTGATTCTCTTGGTGGTTTTCCCTGGAATTGCACAAGGTATGCTAAACCACCTGAAAAAATATCTTCATTTTCGATTTGAAGATATGCGGAACCTTCTGCAATGTCGGCAAAGGTTTTTCTAATGTCATCGTCTACCTTCTTGAAGGCATCCATAAATACGTCTTTTTTCTCTTTATCAATTTCATTGATAAACAAAACTATGGAATTTCTTTCGTTTTCCAAGTAATTCTTCCTACTAGACATGTCCCTGTACCCATCTATTACCTGAACATATGTTTCATGGGCACGCAGATTCAATCTTGTCTTCAATTCATCATTTTCTTTAGTTAATTCTGATATCAGTGTATCAACATGGAATATTTCGCCTTCTAAAAGTTCCTTGAATCCTAGCCACATCAAATCATTTGTTGATTGAGATTCTTGTGATGTAAAATTGGAAATATCCTTCTTAATCGCTATTGATTCTTTTTCAATCCCATTTATCTCTCTGTATAATTGTCTTTCATTCTCATCAAGTGCCTTGATGTCCTTTTCATATTTCTGTAATATGGAATAAGAATCGCCAGATACGTCAATTATTTTTTGTTCTTCTTCTCGCAAACCTATCAATTCTTTTTCAAGCTGTTCTAGTTTCTGGCTAGCATCTTGTTTTCGGTCCTTTCTTTCTACCTGTTCTTCTTCAAGGCTCTCTCTTTCAGAGAATATCTCATTTTTTCTCTCACTTGTAGTTATTATCCCATTTTCAAGTGATGTTGTTGAGGTAATAATTTCTCTAAGTTCTATTTCACAGTTTTCAATTAATTTTAAAATTTCACCTTTCTTGTATTTTAACTCAGCCAATTCATCATCAATTTTATCATCTACTATGGATTGAATTTCTATCGAATAATTTAGTAAAGAAGAAGTAATGATATTGTCTCTTTTCTTATTTTCGGCTAATTCGATATCAATCGTGCCAATCTCTTCCGATAAGGTGCGGTTCATAGATTCTAAATTCTCAATGTCTTTTTTCAAACTACCAGTTACTTCTTTAACATGACTAAGATTAATACTGTTTTCAGTAACTAGTTTTTCTAATTCTCTAACACGTAATTCTTTAATAGAAATATCCCTGTTAATCTTTTCTATCTCTGCTTTCTTGTTCTCTATGTGTGTTGATAAAATAGTAGAATTTTTTATCAATGAACCGATTGACTCATTTAATATTATTTCGCGAGTAAGATCCGGTATTTTAGAACCAAAATCTAAAGAGAGAGAACTGGCATTTGGCTCAAAGAGTTCTCCAGCAATAGTAACGCACTTATAGCCCTGTTTAGATAATTCATAAGCTGTTTTAGAGTTTCTTACAAGAAATACATTTGCAAAAATAAAATCGATTAGATTTGGAATATCCGAATGTATCAAATCTGCGAGGTTTCCAATAAAATCATAATTATTTAGCACTACGTGTTCTTTTTTTACATAACTTAGCAATTCTGATGAAATTATCTTAAAACGGGGAAGATTTTTTTCTTTGATATATGACGCAAGACGAATCATTTCATTTACAGTTGGAACAACACAACATTTCATCCAATCTTTCGCAATTGCAAAAACTGCTTTTTTATATACGTCATCATATTTTATTAAGTCTTTTACCATTCCAACAATTTTGAAATCTTGCGAATGTTTTATTAAATCAGCAATTGCAAAATCCTCATTCGATAACTCAACTGCCATAGAGTATTTTTCTTCATAAGGTAATGCAAATTTCTGAACTTTCTTGACTGTATTTGTATAGATTTCAATTTCACTACCATACATTTCCCTTTTATTTCTTAGTTCATCAACAATTTTTTTCCCCATATCTAATTCTGAGGAAAATCTCTCTATAACTAATTCCTTGAGATTTTTTTCTTTCTCATTCAGAGAATTCTTTATAACTTCGATCGATGAGGTATTTTCATTTATTTTATTGTTATTGAATTTTTTCCTTTCTTCTAGTCTTGCAATCAGAATATTTATACGACTACCAATTTCAATTAATCTTGATTTCTTTAAAAAGAACTTTTCTCTTAATTTTTCATTTCTAGTCACGTGGCCCTTTATCTCATCAATTCGTGCATTGAGCGTTTCTAGTTCATTTTTCAATTGTACAAGATGCGATCGTTTGTCCTCAAGGATAGATTTTTTGTCATCAAGCAAATTTGATGAATTACCAAATTCAATCTCTATTCTTTTACCTTCAGTTTCAATGGATGTAAATCGTTCCTCGATAATTCTCATACGTAATTCCGCTTCCTTAATTATTGCCTTTTCTCTCTCAATTTGGTAGATGATATTGGTCAATTTTGTATCTATATGTGCTTTAGACTTGTTTGATGCGTCTACTTGATTCATGAAACTGGATTTTTCTTGCTCGATTTTTTGAATTTCTTTTCTTAGCTCATCACGATTTCTGGATAAGGCATCAAGATTATTTGCATTCGTTTCCAACAGTTTGTTGCGACTATTTATTTCGTCTTTTAAATATCTAATTTTATTTGAGTATTTGATTGCCTTGAATTTCTTTATTTGAGATTCAATAAAGGTATATCTTAATTGATCATTTCTTTCGGCTTCAAGTTCGTTTATTCGTTTCTTAATTTCATCCATTCTGGCAAGTGCCACTTCCAGTCGCCGATCAGATTCCTCAAGTTGCATCATTGATTCATTCTTTTTGTCATCAAAGTATGACAATCCTACAATATCTTCGATAATCTTTCTCCTCTCTTCAGAGTTTAATTCAGATATTCTTGTAATCATGCCTTGTTGCACAATGTTAAGTTTGTTTGGAACCGCAACTATGATTTCCAACAATTCCATGATAGTATTTTTTGATACCTTTTTACCGCTTAGATAGTATTGACTTTCCCCTGATTGGCCTTCCATTTCCCGACTCATGGAAACAGTATCCATGTCAATTGGAATGCCCCTATCAGAATTATCAAAAGTAACATTTACGCGTACTAGTCTGTGGGAAGAATTCTCGCTATCATGAAACAGTGATTGAAATTTATCGACACGTAATAACTTAGGACTATTTTCTCCTAATGCAAACATGATGGCATCCAGTATATTGCTTTTACCTGATCCATTGGGTCCAGTGACTACAACAAGACCATTGTTTAAATGTAATACAGTATTCTTGAAACCAAATGACTTGAATCCGTAGATTTCAAGTTTCTTTATATATACCAAATGTCTTAATATCAGATTCTCACGGTTGTAAATATATTCTATATGACAAAAAAAATTAAATCTAAATTGATGCTTTTTTAGACAATACTAAAAAAGTTAAATTGATTGCGTATTTACCTGGGATCTATCTCTCTCTTTTTCCTTCAATAAACTCCATGAACGAGTTCTTTGCTTCTAAATATGGCTTTTGCACCGGAGGATGTTTAAAACAGTATGCCGATACGCTGTCAAGTTGACCTGAGATTCCCCTATCTATTGCTATTTTGGTACCTCTTATCGCGTCAATCATCACACCGGCGCTGTTGTACGCATCAACGACTTTTAGTTTGACATCTACTTCTACTGGAACATTACCAAAATATCTGCCCCGCAGAGATATGTAGCACACCTTATCATTGGCAAGGAATCCAACAAAGTCTGAGGGTCCTATTCGCATTGGTATCTCGTAGGGAGCCATGGCTGCTACGGCGCTTGTTTTACTAATTCTCTTATCTTCAAGTCGTTCTTCGTCAAGCATATTGTAGAAGTCCATATCACCGCCAACATTGAGTTGATACGTTTCATCTACTTTGACTCCTCTATCTACACATAGTTTAACAAGTGTCTTGTGGAGTACAGTGGCTCCTAACTGACTCATCACATCGTCACCAGCACACAAGAGATTTTTACTTGCAAATGCTTGTTGCCATTTTGGTGTTGAGGCAATAAAAACTGGTATTGCATTGATAAAGGAGACTCCTGCATCAAGGCACTGCTCTACATAATATTGAGTTGCCTGTCTGCTTCCAACAGGAAGATAGTTTATCAGAATTTCAGCCCCACTGTCTTTAAGTATTTTTGATACATCTGCTGTAGGCTTATCAGATATCTTTACTCTTTCATTAAGACGTTTACCAACCCCATCAAGTACCTTTCCTTTGTCTACTTTAATACCACTTGTAGGTACATTTGAAATCTTTATTGTGTTGTTTGGACTGGCAAATATCGCATCTGCAAGATCATGTCCCACCTTTGATTCTACAACGTCAAACGCTGCGACAAATTCAATGTCAGCTGGCTTTATGTCACCCAGTGTATATGCAATTAGGCCTTCAGGAATGTTTTGCCCTTCTACGCCTTCTACTGTTTGATTATTTCCTTTCTTGTCATTATCATTCCTGTAAGTATTACCATAAAATGAGATACCTTGCAATAGTGCAGAAGCGCAGTTCCCGACGCCTGCTATTGCAACTTTGACTTTCTTATTATCTATATTACTATTACCATTCATAATTATTTGACTTACCCTATTGGTTTAATTAATATATGTGTATAAAGCGGATCAAAGATTCGCAAGCCCATTTGCATTAATCAATTTTGAAAAGCCGAATACAATTAGCTTGGCTGTTGCAGGCAAAATAAAAGTAAGTAAGGGTCGGAATAGTAAGAAAGAGAAGCCAAGTCCAACTTTGAAAAATAAGACTTTGAATCCTCAGGGCACTCAACGAAGCCTTTTGAAAGAATCTCCTTATATAGAGTGTTGAATAAATCACCCCCCTTAGGAATATCCGTCACTATCTGGAGCGTCCCAGTATTTATCATCTTGATGCTAATCGTGCTAATTATTGAAGAAAGTGACGATGAATTAGTTAATATCTCTAGTTCCGTAGATTTTGGCATATTGATAATGAAATTATCTATTGAATTATTGGGAATATTTGGCAGTAACTTTGTCGGATTTCCCCAAAAAACAGCTGCATTCTGAGGATCCAATTCCATAAACTTTGACTTAGCATAAGAGATTTCATTCTGATCTTCTCCTATTCCGATGAAAAACTCAGCCCACGCATCATTTGCCATTTCGTAGATAAGTTCGCCTTTGAAAAATCCAATTAAGATATTAATTTTCAAAAAAGTCTTCCGGGCATTTATAATTGTCCTAACTAATACGGTGGATGGGTTTCCTTCATGAAAAAATTGGTATACAGAATTCCATCTATTTTTGAACACGTCAGGAAAACCCCTCATTTTTATTAGTTCTTGAAATAGATGCGTATCAGCAAAATCAGAAAAGTATGAATCAGTTCTAGAAACTGCCTCTAACTTGGGTAAGACGAGTTCGTCATACAAATTTGTAACTCTGTTCCAGGCTCTTATCGGATCAGACCCCATATAGGTAACGGATAGATCAGACAACCACAACACTTCTGCCAAGATATTAATTTTTGCAATATCACGACCTTTTGCTTTAATCTCAGACAATAATTTTTTAAACATTTTTTGCGCTATTTCTTGTTTAAAATAAGGAAAATCGGTTCTCCATATCAGTGCTTCGACAATTAAGCTCTTGTCAGATTTCTCTATTCCGATTGGAGAGGCCTGAATATCTAGTTTCGGAGATTTAATTTTAAAGGAAAAATTTCCAAACACTCTTTCCAATTCTGGCTGATCTAAGTTGAAATACGCATCGTGTATTTGATATCTTTGAATAATTTCTATTGTTCTATAGACTCTAGGTCCAACTGTTGGTCGAATAGTCGATCCGGATTTAGGATAACCATTGGTTTGAGGTTTAGAACTATTACCATTATAAGTAAATTGTAGTGGATCATAATCATGTAATAATGCAGCTACAAGCATAATTTCGATTTCGTCAGCATAAAATCTATAACCATTAATTGTATTTGGTAACATTTTTAGAGCCATATACGCAACCTCAAGGCTGTGGTGAAAGTTATGATATTCAGTAGAACCTTCACCTAATCCAATATCTGAATAAACACCATCCAAAAATCTAATTAACGTAGCGATTTTTTCAACTCTAGTTTCATTTAGTCCCTTATTTTTTGCCACATCTAAAATGGCCAAAATTAACCTGTCTTCTCTGATATCAGCAAGTGTTTCATTTGCCTCCTTTACTATTGACTTTTGGAATCCTGGAAGTTTTTCTAAAATTTCATTATAAATAATTTTAATAGGTAAGCTCTTGTAAAGATAGATCCAAAACCCAGTAATCTTCCAAGGATATTTTATTCTGAATCTCTCTCTTTCAATAATTTCATCCACCAGCAGTACGATGTTCCTGTTTAGTTTTCCTATTTCACGATTCGCCTCAACTCCATCCTGGCTGTTCGATTTTGTCCCTTGATAGTCAGCACGCATTACCGCCCATTGAGGTATTTTCACCCTGTATCGGAATCTTTTATTTGATCCATTTTTTGACCCTGGAAAGCGAATAATTTCCCTTTCAGTCGTGGCCACATTGCTAGTTCTTGTGTTTATCAAGTCGTCATCTTTAACTACTTGGAGAATCAATTCCTTATTATGAACTTGCAGTCCCAGCAAGACATGCCAATACTTACCCTTATCTACCCACTCAGGAGCATAAGTTGCTGGATCCCAAAAATCAATTGGACCAAATGGTATGTAGCCGTCTTCAAACTCATGAGTGTCGGGATTATATGATTTATATTCATATTTTCCAATTCGAGGATTAATTTGACATGCAAGACTTCTTGTTTTGGTGACTCTATTTGAGGACCTTGTAAATTCTCTATATGCCATCATTCCCCAAATAGTTCCTAGAACGCTGAATATTGTGAAGATAAAGTAGACGAAATCAAATTTGTCGTGTATGGCATAATTGAGAGCTAATTGAATACCAAAAACATAGGAAGAAAGCATTCCAGCAAAAAACATGAAAAGGAAAAACCACCTTGCTAAGTCATTATAAAATAAACTAAATGATTTTTTATAGCTAGAGAAGTTTGTCATTCTATGCTTCATAACTAGCATTCCATCCTTAACTGATCGTATGACAATCCTCAACTATTCATACTTTATGAATTTCAATTATAAAAGTCGAAAAAAAGTGAGATAATTATTTATGACCTATAGTAGGCTAGGTTGATAGCGACTCTCAAGTTACATTGTAGGAGAAACTAACATTGGTTTTCTCGACATCATCATTGTGGCCTCTTCATGTAATTCTCTTGCCTCTTTTCCATATGCATGTAGTGAGTAGTTAGTTCCATCCTTGTATTCAACTACTACACAACAGTAGTCTACTCCATTATTTAGTGTATGATCTTTAGGTGAAATTTTTACTATATTTGCTTCAATATCTTGTAATCTCATTAGTCGTCTAAGCGCATCGGTGCCGCTAATATAGCCACTTGGCTCCGTCATTCGGCGCCAACTCTTATTGGATAACATCATCATTTTACAAGTATTCGATAATATAAGATCTAGTCAACATCGATTATGATAAATATAAAATTAAGCTTATTTATCATAATCACAGCTTATACAAAAATAGGTGACATCAACTGATACTGATATATTGGACCAAACTACATCACGGCAAATTTCTACGAATTTAGGATCATATAGTCGGTTCGTTAAAAATAGTTCCATATATAAACTCGACCCCGGGTATGCATTTTTGAGGGATTTCTTTTATTGGGTAAAATATCAACTAATGTTTCAGTAGTGATCCGGATATCAAATCAAAATTCGTAGAAATATTAAACGACAATTAATTTCACAAAATGCATCCTTTTATTTGTCTGAAGCTGTCTAGATATTTCCTTAACATCTTTTGCATCGCCCTTTAAAGAAAATATTTCAAGGCACCTTTCCTTATCTATCTTATTATGTAGGTGTACGATTATTATCTTGTCAAAATCATGTCTTATGGATGAAACTTGATCATCTGAATCTTCATCATGTACTGCCAAAAGTAACGAGTTAATTTCTCCGTCTAAATCTTCCTTCATACGTTCATCAGATAAAAGATTTCTAATTCCGGCTCTTATGATTTCAGATCTTCCAGAAAATCCCAAAGATTTGAGCTTATCCAAATTCTCAATTATTTCTTTATTTAACGAGACACTTACTATGGTCAATTAAATTTTGATAATTAGTGATTAGATATAATAATTATTCCATATTCGAACAAACTGGATAATATTTTATGGGACCAGCAACAAATTTTTCATTTGGATATTGATTGTTCTTTCTTTCAGAATAATCAGCAAACAAACATAGCGAATGCTAAATTTATTGTCATCTTCAAAAACGTGCTTAGACTGCTATTTAGTTCTATTACGAAACGAGCTAGATTCGGTAAGATTGTAAAGTTCCATAATGTGTTCACGGTCTGATTGTCTATACGCAGTCTTTAAATCGGTAACTTGAGAGTTAAGTTGCCAATATTAGAAATAATCATAATCAGTATTCTGAATTATGCAACTTCATGTAAATTCAGGTAAAATTCGAAGTTAACACTGAAAAGCAAAAGGCGTTTCAAATATCTGTCCTAGGGTGATTAACAGACATACACTCTCAGTTTGGGCAGATTTAGAATTATTTGCTACGAGTCATTAGGATTTATACCATTGAAAAAAAATTATTGGTTTGTATACTCTTCTGTAATTCTTGGTTATCATAAATTCCTGAGACACGGGATATTATTAACAATTTAGGCAAGAGATTAATTAAAATTAATAAAAAAAGTATATATTCTTAATAATATACTATCTTAATGTGGAAAGAAAGATAATACTTTTTTCTCAACTATTTTTATCCATTCTATTTTCCTCATATTGTCAAAATTTGTACGCACAAAATCAAAAATCAAATACGACTTTAGAAATAGATTTAGATACTACAAACGCAACGTCTAGAAATACAACCAATGCTTTGCAACCTGTTGCTAATTCAGACAAATTGAAGGTAGTATCATCCTTTTTTCCAATAAATGAATTTGTTAGAAAAATTGGCGGTGACAGCATAGAATCATCACCCCTCATTCCAGCTGGGATTGAACCACATGATTTTGAACCAACAATAAATCAAATACAAACTGTCGATTCTGCCGATGTCTTGGTATACAACGGCTTAGGCATTGAAAATTGGATTGCAAAAATTAACACCGCTCATAAAATTGACGCTAGTAAAGGTGTGAATGTTTCGTATGTAGATAAACGTAATATAACTATTGATCCTCATATATGGTTGGATCCGGTGCTTGCAAAAAAAGAGGTAGAAAATATACGTGATGGGTTGATCATGATTGATCCAAATAACAGGGATACTTACTTTAACAACGCAAAGAATTTTTTAAATGAGCTTGATAATCTTGATAAAACAATAAGAACTGGTTTGGAGTCATGCAAGAAAAAAGACTTTATATCATTTCATAATTCATTTTCGTACTTTGCTAAACAATACGGACTAAATCAACACAGTATTTTTGATACGGGACCAGAAGCAGAAATAACGCCTACACATCTAGCAGAAATTATCAATATTGCAAAAACTTTGAACTTGCACGTAATCTATTCAGAAGAATTGATAGATCCACGCTACGCATCAGTTGTTGCCCAAGAAATTCCAGATAGTAAAGTCCTTGTTTTAAGTCCCATAGAAGGACTAACAAAGAATGAACAAGATGCTAGAACTGGATATATTGCGAAAATGTACGAAAACTTGAAAAATTTAAGTGTGGGATTGGAATGCAATCAATAATTAACGTAGCGAATTTATCATATTACTATGATTCGTTTGCTTCGCTGGACAATATTTCTTTTACAGTAGATAAGGGTGATTTTCTTGGAATAATTGGTCCAAATGGTGCAGGAAAAACTACTCTTTTTGAGTGTATGCTTGGAATAATCAACGATTATAGTGGTGAAATCAATCTTTTTGGATCCGACATTAAGCTAAATAAGAAAACACTTCAGAGAATCGGATATGTGCCACAAAAAAAATATGTAGAACAAACATTTCCTGCAACTGTTAAAGAAATTGTTTCATTGGGAATTATTGGAAAGAAATTAAGTAAAGAAACTATCGACAATGCAATTGAATTTGTCGAATTAGCAGAGTATCGAGATAAAAGAATAGGCGAACTATCTGAAGGTCAGCAACAGAGAGTCATTATTGCTAAAGCGCTCGTAAAAGAACCTGATTTATTGATATTGGATGAACCCACTACAGGTATTGATTCTGGCGCTCAGGAAAAATTTTATGATCTATTGACTAAATTGAATAAAGAAAGGAAAATTACTATTGTGTGGTCCTCACATGATATGAACGCTGTCCAAAAACTTGCAAGTAAGGTAGCCTGTATTGATAAGAAATTGTTCTTTCATGGCGAATCAGAGGATTTCTTTGGAAATGAAGAACGAATGAAATCTTACGTAGAATTTGCCATGCAATCACACATGAATCTCCACTTTGGTAATTCAAAAAAAATGGAAACAACAGAATAGAAAAATTGACTTGATGGAAATGTTTTTTGATATCATTCAATTTGGCTTTATGCAAAGAGCATTAATATCTGCAATAGCTATTTCGATAATTTGTTCCATAGTTGGTCTCTTTCTCGTGCTTAAGAGACATTCATTATTTGGGGATGCTCTAGCCCATGTGGCATTTGGTGGTATATCATTGGGACTATTCATTGGAATCTATCCACTGTGGACAGCATACATTGTATCCATTTTGTCCGCAGTTGGTGTGAATAAATTACGAGAATCAACCAAGATACCATCCGATTCTTCTATTGCAGTACTTTTAACGTCCGGTCTGGCTATTGGTGTTATTTTGATCAGTATTTCTGGAGGATTTACGATAAATTTGTTTAGTTTTCTTTTTGGAAATATTCTTCTTGTGAGTAATGACGACCTAATTATGATTTTGATTACAGATGCTATAGTTATTCCAGTAATTTACCTACTTTACAAAAAATTAATTCTTATAGTATTTGATGAGAAACAAGCAAAAGTCAGCGGATTGAACGTAACTTGGATCAATACACTCTTTATTATCCTTGCGAGCATAACTATAATAGCATCAATAAGACTCGTAGGCGTTCTGCTAATTTCGTCGTTGATAGTGATACCAAACATTACCGCACTGATGATTCGAAAAGGATTCAAGAAAACGATCTTTATTTCATGCGCAATTTCAATTTTTTCTGTTGTTTTTGGAATAGTGCTCTCATTTTATATAAACTTAGTTCCAAGCGGAATGATAACCTTAACAATGGTGTCACTGTTCTTAGTAACCGTAATTGCGAAAAACTTGAAATTTCCACTGAATAATATTGTTATGAATAGGAAATAAGTTAACTAATCAAAATCAATTGAGTCCCTCATGTACATAAATTAAATTGTTTCTATAAAGTGGTATCTAAAATTTTAAAAAAGTGACTGAACATATATGCTGATTTTAATTCCTAGAATTAGTATTAGTAAATAAATTAAACAATTAATATAGTGCTTAAACTATGGATATTACTTTCTTATGGGTCAATTAAAATAATCCTGTGCTTATGATTGTAGTATTCTGTCCAGGAAATCCAAACTTTATCCTTTGGATCAAAAATTAAGGGACTTGAGGAAAATTCTGCGTATCTGCTATTCAATTTCTTTTTGATACCAGTTGCGGAATTATCACCATTCCACAATATTATTGAAGACTTATTAGCTTCATCTGCCCAGGCGACAAAAATCGTGTTATTCCTGACCAATAAGAATGGAGAGACAGAATTTGCAGCATTATTGCTTAAATTTATTACCTTTCCAGGTATGTTATTTGCATCAATTTTTCTTAACATGACATCAAACTTATTGTTATCCTCTAGTGTATCAGACCAAACTACATACAAATCTTGCCCCTCTATCTCTCCTTGCGCAAGTCGGGAAATGCCTGATGTATTGCTAACGTTAATTGTTGAATTAAACGATTTACCATAATCATTACTAACTGTGAGAAATATCTCTGAACGCCCCGTTCCAAATAAATCTTCCTCCCATAATACATATACTTTCTTACCATCAATTGTGGCAAAAATTGAGGGATTTATAGAGTAGTTTTCTTTTTGTACTGTTGCATTATTGAATATATAAGGATGGGATGCATTTGATTTTGATTCACTATCAAGTGTGGGATAACTTGTTATTCTTTTAGGAGATGGCACTGTATCGCTTACCCTTTTTGGAATCGTAAAAGTATTACCTTGATCCAAACTTCTTGTGAAAACTATCCTGCATATAGGATCGTCGTGTCTAATATCACATTCGGTCCAAACTATATAGATCATAGACCCATCACGATTTATGATCATATGCGGGTCTAGAGAGTCGTCATTACTATTGCTTAAATTGACAGTATCACTAAAAGAATCACCATAATTCAAACTTTTCCTAAAGAATACTTCCTTGTTTTTAGAAGTTGTATTCTCGTTTGCGGCCCATACTACGAATAGATTTTTTCCCTCTGCTGAGAGATCATGAAGGTGTACGTTACCAGTAGTTTTACTCAAGTTTGTTACATTCCCAAACCGTTCACCGTAGTCTTGACTTTTGCGAAATAACAATTTCCATTGATCTGCCTGCTTATCTTCCCACGTTATGTAGACGTTATTTTTACTATGTCTTAATTTTATTATATTTGAAATTCCAGGTGTCTTACTTATGTCCTTCGTATTGGTAAGTGATTTTACGGCATTATCGATCTTTTTGAAGATCACCTCGCTATTTTGTGAATTGATATTAGATATCCAGGATGCATAAATACGATCTTCGGACACTGAAAATTGTGGATTTATTGAGTCCATCGTTTCATTCCCTAGTACCATCGAAGAAGAATCTTCAATATCAAAAGATTCAGTATCCAAAATAGCTCCAATAATATAGACAAAAATCATGAGTATGCAAAAAATCAATATCTTGACAAAATCCCGGGTATGAAAATGGCTGGCTATAAACAAAATCAACTTAGCTCCACACAAAGTATCGCGATGTCTTGTTTATATTGTAGTGCTTTATCTTTAGACAGATGGAATTTCATAGGTATAAAGAAATTAAAAAGCATATTGTACATAATAATTTTCACAACAGGTGACATGATAGTTTTTGCAGTAAAGTCGTGTCGTATTCACTAAGTGCCCATCAATGACACCAAAATAGTCTCAACTGAGATATTATGTTTTAATATCTGATTGATCCAAGATTTTCATAAAATGGGTCGGATCGTCGCGAGATCTTCATAGATTTTTCCTCAGACTTGAGCAGCAACAAAAATTCACCTCATCCCCTTAGTATATTTAGTTTGCATTATTTTTAATGTTTCTAAAGTTTAATGTAGCAACGTTCTTTCTCAGTTTCTTAAGAGTACCTGATAAACTCACTACCGTCAACGAAGGTTGAGTCATACTTAACGAAACTAAAAGATAGTCCAGGTATTTCAGTTTGCATCCAATAAACAATATGTTTCCAAATTCCGAATCATATAGTTTTAACAAAGCTAATTCGGCATGCAGAATTCCAAAAAGTTCTTTAAATCGTCCAACGATTTTTTCATGCAGTTGAATCGGTCTGAAAATACTATTTTCGTCATACATAATTGCAACATATCTTCTTTTATCTCTATGATTTAGCATGAATCCATCTTGCCTTATCTTTTGAGTAAAGCCATTCTGAAATTTCTTTCCAATAATTTTTGGGCGATATCCCCATAAATTTCAAGATTGAATCAAATGTTCTTGCAGAAACCATTTCATTGATAGAAGTAGCGCCACTAGATAATATGAACTGGCAATTGTTAGATTTACAGAATTCATAAATCGATTTTACTTCTTTGATCCATTTTCCAGTCATGGATCCATCCAATTTTTTTGTACTCGCAATTGAAATTTCTATTCCAAGTCCTCTCTTTGATTTCCGTTTAATTGTATCTTTCTTTTGAAAGGGATCAATAACAAAGAGATCAGTTTTGCCATCCAATAATTTTATGTTATCTGCAACTATCAGGTGAGGATAGTAATCTGCAATTGGATATTTTTTATCCATTCTTAGAATAATATTTTCTAATGGTTTTATCCTAACAGAGTTATTTGAATCAATGCCTATCAAATCGAGCCCTAATATTTTGGCCATAGTCAAAGCTCTGTCAATATCTAAGACATGGATTCCCAAATCTATTTTTTTGTAAATAAATCAATCACATGATCCCTGAATTTATTATTTTGGTTAAACTCCTTTATTGGTTTAAATCTGATTCTAATAGAATCATGATCCGAAAGTGATATTATTCCATTACACATATCTTGCTTATCCAACCTAATGTAAAAATTGTCCTTTTCATCAAAAGAATCCGATATTGAGTGTAAAAGATAATTCTTTTCATTTGTTCTTAACAAGGAAATAATCCTCCCCAATAAATCGTTCGATTCTTTGTGATCACAATCAACTTTAAGTAGAGATATTTCATTCCCCCAATGTCCTCTGGCCTGTGAAATCAAAAATTTATCTTTAGGAATAGAGAAAAGTTCATTCATTTTGGAAAGAATTTTTGCAATATCTTCTGTTGCGTGGACTACAACATGTATAGTTGTAGAAAGTATCAACCTAGATTAATATCGCTATTTAACGTAATAAAACTCAAATGAAAAAGAGCTAGCTAGGCAGCTGTTTCCACATTGACCGGCGTTTCTTTATTTTCGGGTTGATTTTCAGCATCAACTTTCTCGATAGATGATTTAGGTGATGATACAAGTTTAGTCTTTTTAATACCTATATGGCGCAATAATGCAATCTTTCTTCCTTTTTCCAATATTTCTCTATTAAATTCGCTATTGTCATCAGTAACTTGTTTTATGAAAGTATTTAGATCCCATTGTGGTATCTTTTCTGATAATAATTGATGTATTACTCTTCTCAGTTCATGTTTCTTTGAAGAATTTATTCTTCGCTGGGAAAACGCGATAATCTCGACTCTAAATTCATAACCATCATTTGTGGTATAATTATGAATGTGAGTTATCATGGAGCTACCTCTCCTGACAAGGCTTCTCAGAAATTCCTTTCCATACTCATGGCCTTTGAAGATTGTTCTAGCAACTCCCTCGTTTATCTTTTCAATTTCTAAAAATACTTTTGTCTTATGATCTGCTGGATCCTGTTTCTTTATATCAAATAGAGTATTTTCTACAACTCTACCAATTGCTGTGTTCGGATCTGTTATTGGCAGATAATTTATATGGTGTCCTCCAAAATCTCCAAAGGAATTCGGTGAGTCTATAAAGAGCCATTGCTTGTCTCTCCATTTATCTCTAACCCTGCCGCCTCTTCTTGATCCTTTTACCATAAAAAAATCGCCTATGACCAAAATATAAGTTGTGCGTTAATAAATTTCAATATTAAAAAATGAATTGATTGATAATTTTTGAAAAAAAATTAATCTGACATTGGTTTCCCGTCAGATGTGTACCTTACTTTTTTATTTTCAGATGTCGCAACAGGTGCAGAACGTTGTCGGTATCTCTTTGCTCTTGAGGCGCTCAAGATTATCACGAAAATTACAAAAGCCGCTGTAGTTATTGCATACATCAAATTTGAATCAGCCATAACATTGCCTTATCAAAGCTTGTTTAAAAATATTTATGCACCTTCGTCATCCATTTTATGAAATTTCTATAAAAAGTTAAAAAACAATTAGTAATTTTTGAATCAAGATAACGAAAAATAATCAAAATATAGTATAGAATACAGATATAATAGTATGACCAGAATTTTTGACTCTAAAACTTGGCGATATGTTTCTGCTGGTGTATACGACGCAAAAAATAATACATTAAAGATAACTGTTAACTTTACTGGGAGTTCACCTGATAACTCAATTGATCAGCATTAAAAAATAAAATAAAAATAATTTTGAGTTAATAATAACGTAATTAAATAAATGAGCATAAATAGATTCAATCTTATAATATGGCCCGTGGTAGACCTAGTAATGATAATGAACAAAGAGAGAAAGAATGAAGTCAAAAACTATTTTTTAGGTTTAATCGGTTAAAAAGATCGAAGACATTAGATGTATAAATCGTCCTCATGGTAACAGTCTTAAGCACTAGGGTTACCGTGGTAATTATTGCAACACTTTCTTTCATAATGGTCACATTCCTGATGAAATAATAGATCTCAGAAAGGCCATAGAATCATAACTAATATAGATAAAAAGCAAAAAGCAAAAAGAAAAAATTAGATCCAACTAAAAAGATGTCTTTAGAAATGGATCGTGAAAATCTCACAAGGGAAAAAAGAATGCAACTAGGCAAAGACCTTCGGGAAAAATGCTCGCGCAGTAGGCACGCCGAGTGCCCGCCTTCCTTGCGGTCATGGAATCCAATAGACCTAATAGAGACATCAAACAAAGACAGAATTGAAAGTCTTGTAGCCATACGATATCAGCGAATGTTAGAATCACCTTTCAAATTCTTCCGAGGCGCTGCAATTATCCAAACTAGAGACCTATTAAACTCACCCATATCAGGGATAATAGTTCAGGCGTGTGGTGATTGTCATCTGTTGAACTTCGGCGGATTTGCCACACCAGAGCGGAATTTAGATTTTGACATCAACGATTTTGATGAGACCTTTCCCGGACCATGGGAATGGGACATAAAACGGCTTGTAGTCAGCTTCGTCTTGGCTGCAAGGGAACTGGGATTTTCTAAAAACATAGCAGATGAGGCAGTTAGAACGGCCACGTACTCCTATCGGATTCGGATGTCTGAGTTTGCAGGACAGAGTTTTCTTGAGGGATGGTATGCAAAAATATCCATTGAAAATCTTTTTGAGTTTTTCCACAATGACAAGGACATTGTAGAACGTTTGACTAAACTCGAAACACGGGCCGCCTCCAGAACGTCAGAAACACTATTTCCCAAGATCACAAAGGCTATAAAAGGACACTTAAAGATAATAGATGAACTACCACTTATCTACCATTTCCGCAAAACTAACCAATACCTGGAAAGACGAGGCAAATATCTGGATTATTACAAGGCATAACTGCAGGAGGACAAAAAAAAGTTATTTGATCACTATTGCATTGAAGACGTTGCAATTAAAGTTGTTGGCATAGGCAGTGTTGGGACACGTTGCATTGTCAGTTTGTTTCTTGCTGATGGGAAAGAGCCACTGTTTCTCCAAACAAAGGAAGCTCGCAGATCAATATTGGAGAATCCAGATAGAAATATTGGAGAATCCAGATAGAAAGAGCCGGTATGAGAATCAGGGCTATCGCATTGTACATGGGCAACGTCTTATGCAAGCTGCAAGCGACATATTTCTTGGCTGGTTCCGCTCAGATTCAGGCCACGATTACTATCTTCGTCAACTCCATGATATGAAAATTTCAGCACAAGTTGAAAACTTCAAGCCTCATACTCTTCTGAGTTACGCAACATTGTGTGGTTGGGCTCTAGCAAGAGCCCATGCAAAGGTTGGAGACGCAGAAATGATAGCAGGGTATTTGGGATCAAAAGACAAATTTGATGAAGCGCTGGTACAATATGCAAAAATCTACGCAGATCAGGTGGAACTTGATTTTAGAACCTTCAAGGCAGCTATTCGTTCTGGGCGTCTGCGGGCAAAGACAACCAAGTCAGGCCTTAAAGATTTCGAGCTTTAAAAATATTCTGAGAAAAATAAAAGTCAGGAAGAAGTTTTTCTACGATGGTTAGGTTACTGTTTGTGAGTTACGCTCATATCATCTTCTATTCGTCTAGTTTCGGGATAAAGTCGCATTCTTGAAAACTAAAGTTACCATTTGGCATACCAATCAGAATACCAATCCGTATGTCTTCTACGACTCCAGAGATTATCCTTGTTGTTCTCACTTTTATTATCGTTACCAGTTTGTAAGGAATGAGACTCTTCTATTCTCTTTTTGATGGCCATAATAACGGGGGCGTTCCTATTCATCTAATACTATATCTATAAAAATGGTTCTATTATTGTTACTGGCCATATATTAGGCAATGAAACAAATGGAACGATTACATTTTCACCCATTAGTGATGCTTTCAATGCTGTAAAATATTACGGATATTCGGTAGACGATGTTACAACTTCTGGAATGGGAAATGAAGGCAATCCGACAGGGTTCTAAGCAATAATGCAAAGCCCTAGGAGCCTATGCTAAAAAGAAAGGATTTTTTTCTGGCTAATTAATTAACTATACAAGCCGATGATTCCTAAACTTTAAAATATATCTAGTGCTTAATTTTCTAAATCATTCAAAACGCCTCAATTTATATTAAGATATTCTAAATTGAATTATTGAACCTATGCAACATAATTTGAGTGAATTGTGTAATAGTATTTTTGAGATTAATGAAAAGATACGATTTGTTGGAATAATCGATCAGATGGGAAAATTGATTGGAGGAGACATGAAGAAGGGCCTACCGTCCTTGGAAAAAAACGACGGCTCAATTAGACTTTATCTTGGATATGCTATAAATAATATCCTAAGGCGTGATTTTGATAATGTTTTTGGTAAAGTGCTTTATACATTCTCTGAAAGGGAGCGAATTAAGCTATTAACTATACCTATAGATGATAATTTACTTCTCGTCTCTATGGATAAATCCACAGATCACGTTGAATTGATAAACAAGATAATAGCGGTTGCAAATAAACTCACCAGGTCGTGATTTCCAGGAAAGGAATGGCATTATTTTACACTGACAAGAATATTCTTTACTCTTCTCTTTTCCCACATTAATAGGTAAATTATTCCGATGACTAAAAGTATTTCAACTGACTTGGCCATGATTCCTGCAAAATCGATATTCTCAGATTTATTGTCCGGTGACAATGGCGGCGCGACAATTACCGAATATGCATAGAGTCCTATAAGAACTGATGTACCAAATAATCCAAAATAATTTAGCGCCACTCTTTTTTTGTATTGACTTAAAATAAATTTCCTATTGTTGCCAGAATAAGGTTCAGGAGCAAAATTGATCAAAATATACAAGATTCCATAGGCTAACTGAGCTCCTGCTGCAGCAATTAAGAAAATTGAATAATAAATTTGCAGAGATCCATGTTCTGGGAAAATAGCCAGGTGTACTAGACCTCCAGCTATGGCAAGCAACATGATGACGTATTTTAGAGTTTCTTTTTCTGGTATCGAATCTAAAGTGAGATTTCTTTTTTTGAAATAGGTTTTACTTAAAATTATCCCAAGAACTGTGATGGGAACTAAAATAGAAATCACCAAGAGAGAATTTCTGACCAGTCCCCAGGAATTTGATATAGAAACATTGAATATCACGCGTTCACAATTACAATCCGATATACTGGAAAGAATAGATCTTGGAGGATCTAATTGATTGTGATTTACCATTTTGTCATCATTTGCTAAACTGAGTACTATTTCATATGAACCAGCTTGAGGGAACACATAATATAAATTGAAATCTCCAATGTCTCGTAAAGTCCAAGGAAATCCTTTTACTCTTTCACCCGTACTTTCTTGATAGATTTCGACCATTGTTTCAACATTGTATACGTCTTTTCCATCAAAATCTTGTATGCTAAATGTTATCTGTGTTGGTTCACTAGGTGCCGCGTATTCCGGATCTAAGGCCATATATGGATAGTATTTTCCTAATCCGTCCCTGTTTGAACCTCCATTGTAGTGGGGTGTATGGGAAAGATGTGCAAACGACATGAAGTGGGGTATTGAAGTCACTATTAAAATGAAAAATAAAAGGGATATCAATACATACTGGGTTTTCATATTAATAGGCTATGAAATGTAACATAACAGTTTCATATAAGTCGTACCTGGTTCTTAAAGTAATTAATTTCAACACAGACTTACTTTTATTATCCGTATGATAACTATCGAGCTCGTCTTCTAATCATTGTTTTTTCAGATCATGTAAATTGGGAATAGATAAAATTAAGGATATTTTCCTAAATCCGCTCATTGTTTCATAAGCAGAATGGTTCAAAATAAGAAAAATTTATTTCAGCAACACCTTAACTCCTTTATGTCTAATTGAACAAAGTAATAAGTATAAACGATTACTTGAATAATTTCCCTCACAATTCATTTAGAAGTAATCAAGATCAAGTAATAAAGCAGATTTGTGATGCTTTTAATTCTGGTTATAAATATGTGATATTAGAAGCTCCAACAGGATTTGGCAAGAGTGCAATTGCAATAACAATTGCTCGGACGCTTGGCTCAAGCTATATATGTACTGCAACTAAGGATCTTCAAACTCAATACATTCATGACTATAAATTTCTAAAAGTTGCAAAAGGAAAAAGCAACTTTCAATGTAGGGTTAAAGAAGATTTTATTGATGCTGGAAGATATCAGTGTACTTCATGTAACTTGGGAACCGAAAGTGAGTGCAAACATACGTCCTGTGATTACGGACCATGTTTGTCTGATGAATCAATGGAAGGAGCTGGGTGTAAATACAGAACTTTCATAAATGATTACAAAATTGATAACAAGGGAAAGGAAAATGAAATAATTTTCATTGATAAAGAAAAAATAGAAAATTATAAAAGAGAATATTCAAATTGGATTCATTTAAAAAATTTTGATGACCCCCGTGAATGGAATCCATGTTATTATTTTGACCAATTATTTCAAGCTTTGAAAGCAAGTCACTCAATTTTTAATTACGCGATTTTTTTGTCGTTACTGTCAAACAAGAATATGATGCAACAACGAGAATTACTTGTATTGGATGAAGCACACTTACTTGAAACTGAAATTGTTAAATTCAGAGGACTTTCTATATCAAAGAAAAGATGGAAGAGATACATACATGACTTTAAGATGGTAGATTATGGATATGATATTGATGGCTGGTTAGATTTTTTGATTGAGTTAGAAAAAACCATGCTCATCTTAATTGGATATGAATCTCTTGTCTATTCACTTATAAAGGAACGAAAAATAAAATATGGGTATAATTCAAAAAAGAAAAATAAAGTAAGAAGCAAAAGGGTAGTAAGTGCATCAGAATTATTTGAAGATGATGCCAGTCTTGAAATAAATATTAAAACTGAAGATGGAAAAAAATTGCAAATAGATAAAGAGTTACTAATCGATATTGCACAAGATATTGATAAACTTACAAGAACCATAAATAATATACTTGCAAGCCCCAAAAACTGGATAGTCTCCGAAGTGCATAAAGAAAATTACGATGTAACGAGAGTTGAATTGAAACCACTGGATCCTTCTAAATATAGTAAGACAATTGTTGAGAAATGTCCAAAAACACTAATTATGAGTGCAACAATTCTGAATCATCAAACGTTCCAGAAAAACCTTGGACTAGATTCTGAAAATAATAAAACCAAATTTATACAAATTCAATCAGATTTTCCAATTGAAAATAGACCCATCTTTCCTCTTAGTGTCGAATATCTTAATTTTAGTAATTTGCAGCAAATGGATGTAAAGACAAGGATATCGAGGGCAATTGACAATATAATGTATATACATAGTAACGATAAAGGTATCATCCATACAAGCTCCTACGAGCAATTGAATTTTATTAAGGAAAATCTTTCAAAAATGAATTCAAGGAGATTAATTTTGACGGACCCTGAAATTGAAAGGGACGAGGTAATAAAGGAACATTCTGAAAGTAAGAAACCTACTGTACTTATTTCTCCATCTTTGCATACAGGCCTTGATTTAAAAGATCACCTATCTAGGTTTCAAATAATCACGAAGGTACCATATCCCAATATAGCCGATAAATGGACATCAGAGAAAAGGAAAATTAACAAGGAATGGTATTATTGGCAGACAGCGTTAAGATTAGTTCAGGCATATGGTCGGTCCATAAGATCAAAAGATGATTGGGCAAAAACATATGTTTTGGATTCGGCATTTAATTATTTTGTCAAGGTCAATCATAATATACTTCCAAAGTGGTTCCTCTCTGCAATAAGGAAATAATTCTTGATATTAGTGCAAATGTTAAATTTTGAGATTTCCGGTCGTCAATCCCCTTTAGATATGATGCAATCATATCCCTTTATATCCTCATTTACGCAGTTTTATTCAATATTCTTAAATACTCGACTTTAGAGAAGTTATGGTTTAAACATCGCTTTTTGCTCCTTTTAAAGGGTAGCGGTGACATACCTCACTTGGCTTTTATTATTTATTAAGAGGTATTTCGATATAATAGGTATTAAGTTTCAGGTATCAAGGATTGATAGAAGGTTGTTAATTTTTAGTGGTTAAGAATTGGCTAGTCGCCATAATAGACGATGAGTCGGACATTGTTACCTTCTTCCAGGACGCACTTAGCAAAATCAGGGGAGTGTCAATATTCACGTTTACGGATCCTGTAGTGGCATTTGAACATTTTACAATTTACAAAAATGCGTATGTTCTGATAATATCAGACTTGAAAATGCCTGGTCTTAATGGAGTAGAATTAATTAAGATGAAAAAGCTAAATCCCTTAGTAAGAACGTTACTTATGACCGCATTTGAAGTGGACGATGTTGTGTTTGAAGAATATGTCAAAAATGAAATAATAAATGGTTTCCTTCAAAAACCGATAAAGTTAAGAGATTTGTGTTCAGAGGTTAAAAAACAGATAAATATTTACAAAAGAGGTAGAAAATAATTTCTTATTATCACGATAACAATTCAATCCAAAGAGTATCTACAGACGCACTAATCTATCGTTATTTATGTTTCGTGTTGTGAAAAAGTTAGATACTACAGTTATATCCGCAATGAAAATCAAAAATGAAACTGTGCCAAAAAAATTAAAGAATGCACTAAAACTGAAATAGCACTATTGGTAACAGCAATACCGAAGATGGTCCATTTAAAAACGTGCCACTCTAACTCATTCTTTATACTCAATTCCATTAGCTCACTGACATTTTCCAAGTACAGTGAGCTTGGTGAGAATAGATTCCAATGAAAAATCTAATAATTATCAATTTATCAAATAAAGATAACTGATGATAGTTAAAAATAATCAACTCAAACATAATATTCTTACTGCATTAGCAGATAAGGAGATGTTAAAAAATCTCTCAATGTATAACTCCAAATCAGTCAATGAGATAATCAGGGAAAGTGACATAAGTTATACTACTGTCTATAGAAAGATTAAGTGGTTATTGGATAGAGAACTGCTAGTTATAGATAAAATTAATTTAACACCAGAAGGTAAAAAATATACCACATTTCGAAGTGTTCTCAAGAGCATCATTATTAGATACAAACAAGACGAAATTATTGTAGTAACGGAAGAAAATGTGGATTTGATTGGAAAAATTGGAGCACATTTTTTTCTATACCCAGCACGATGTAATTAATGCTCGCCTTTGATTGCACTTTTCTGGAAATTTACTCATAGTTTTAAATTTAGTTCTACTCAATAAAATAATAATGTGTCTCTTTAGCAGTAATTAAGTCAAATAAAATTATCGAACTAAAATAATTGAGAAATTCAATTCAGATATAATTCTATTTTATTTTATTCGCATCCATTTACTAAAAATAGGCATTCCAAATTCATATATTGGAATGGATTTCTATTAGAGTATGGTTAATTTTCATACATCAAAGAAGCTGAATGCTTCTGTTTCTGAGGTTTGGAAAATTTTATCAGATCTTGACAGAGAAATAGAATTTTGGCATGGTACTAAATCGATTAAAAACATAAGTAAATCGGATAAAGTGGTTGAAAGAGAAGTTGTCATTGCTTTCAAGAATTCAATATGCAGAGAGACAGTCACAATTGATCCAATGAAATCTATCACAACACACATTACTGACGGGCCAATAAAGGGTAAAAAGGTAGTTGTCATTAACCCAGAAGGAGACCAAGCAAGTGTAGTAGACGTAGAATGGGATATTAGAATTTCGGGTTTCATGGGCATTTTTTCAAAGATGGTTAAAAAACATATTCTGGAAGGAACGAATGATGCATTGGACAGAATCTCAAAAGTGGTTGAAAAATAGTCAATAAAATTAATGGCTATTTGTTTTACTTAATTTCATGTTAAATGTTTAATCAGATATGTTACTTTAATTCTTTCAGTAGTGAATTAACTTCTAACGTATTGATAACATCTGTTTTTTTTGCCCATCCTCTTCTTGCCTGACCTATGCCAAATAGAAGATAAGCAAAATGGACAGGATGATGGGCGTCAGAATTTATGGCAAGCTTTGTACCATTTTGTACTGCCAACCGTATATGCTCATCTTTTAAATCCAATCTGTAATAATTGGAATTGATTTCCAAAACGGTTCTAGTCTCGTACGCAATATCAATTATTTTTTCTATATCGACAGAATAGCCTTCTCTTTTGTTTATTAATCTACCTGTGGGATGGCACAGTATATCTACACTTGGGTTTTTTGCTGCTTTGACAAGTCTCTCAGTTTGAATATCCTTGGGCAATGAAAAATTTGAGTGAATTGCAGCTCCTACAATATCCAGCTTATCCAATATGTTATTGGGGGTATCCAGCGTACCATCTCTAAGAATGTTGACTTCCGCAGAACTTAAAATCCTAAACCTAGTATCAGTTGAATATTCTTTGAAAACATCATTTAATTCTTGTATTTTATTGATTTGGGCTAACAGTTGATTCTCATTCAGACCATTTGCCAAGCGAAGGCTTCTTGTATGATCAGTAATTGCTATATAGTCCAATCCGAATTTTTTTCTTGCTTGTAGAGCCATATCTTTTATTGACATTGTACCATCGGTACTATCGCTATGTGTGTGTAAGTCACCTTTCAAATCACCATATTCTATTAGATTTAGATTCCCTTTCTCTTTTTTAGAGAAAAACTCAATTTCACCACAATCTTCCCTTAGTTCAGGGGGAATATATTGTAGGTCGAGAATTTTATAAATTTCTTTTTCATTGATTCCAGCAACTTTTTTCTTTTTCTTGGTGAAGAGTCCCCATTCATTAAGATGAAAACCTTTTGAAATTGCCAAATTGCGCAGCGAAATATTGTGAGCCTTGTTTCCAGTAAAATATTGTGAAGCAGATCCGAAACTTTCTTCAGGAACCACTAATAAATCAACACCTATCCCATTTCTAAGTTCAACAAATGCTTTTGTCCTGCCTCTTCCCCTAATTTCTTCAACTTCAGGCATATTGACAAAAAAGTTAACCACTTTTTCTGGTTCTTCTGTAGAGACCAATATATCAATATCCCCAATAGTTTCTTTCATCCTCCTGAAAGACCCTACAGTAGCACAATGAATTACACTATCTTCTTCAGTCAATCTGCTTTCTATTTTTTTTATGAGGGGATAAATATCCCCTAGTAGGTATCTACTTTTATTTTTTTTTTTGATAATTGGATCGTCTTCAAAATATTCTTTTCTTTCATCTTGGAAAAACCCTTTAACTTTGCAATTCTACCTTCTAGTGCTGCTTTTTCTAATTCAGATACAGTGGTGATTTTCAATTTCTCATAAAGTGTCTTTATTGTCTTGGGACCTATTCCTCTCATATTTGAAAATTCAGATATCTTGATAGGTATTTTCTTCCTTAATTCTTCATGATAAGCGATTTTATGTGATTTAATAAATTCCTCTATCTTTAAGGAAATAGCGCTGCCAACTGATGGTACTTTTCGAAGACCAGCAATCCCATTTTCAAGATATATTTCTTCAAGATCCATAGACAAATTTTCAATCACGTCCGCAGCCTTTTCATATGCTCTAACCTTGAAGATAGTGTTAGGATCATTTTCTGCTATTTGGATAAGATATGAGATTTCTCGAAATATTCTAACAATTTCAATATTTTTCATTTCATAATTATAGATATCATTTGTATATCCTACATAATAATAAATTTAATCTTTACAAACTAGATTAGTATTTAATGGATATCTTTGAATAGGATCATTCTGTGAAATTTCGAATTTCGTATTAGTACATTACATTGTGATTTTTGATTGTGTTGAACTAAAAATATTGATGCAGCCCTGATTTGACCAGAAGAGTTTAAAACTTTTCCACACAAGTTAAATTGCATAAGAATACTAATAATCATAATGATTGAAGCTGGATACGATTATCCACTATACAGACCGCCTTCAGAAGCTAATTCTGCTATTTTTCAGGTTACTTTGGGATGCTCTTTTAACAAGTGTTCATTTTGTAATATGTATAGAACAAAAGAATACTCCGAGAGACCATGGGAGGAAATTAAGACTGAAGTTGATATGATTTCAAAATCATATCCTCAAACTGATAAGGTATTTCTGGCTGATGGTGACGCATTAAACCTTTCAACAGAAAGATTGATTCAGATATTAATGTATGTTAAAGAAAAATTTCCAAATTTAAAGAGAATTTCATGTTATGCAATGCCAAAAAATCTCCTTCAAAAGAGTTCTGATGAACTGACTATACTCAACAGAGAGGGACTAAATATGCTGTACGTGGGAATAGAAACAGGACATGATGTTTTGCTCAAAAAAATAACAAAAGGAGCCACATCAAAGAACATTATTGAAGGGTGCAATAGAGCAAAAAAGAGTGGGTTTATAATCTCCTGTATGATTATCCTGGGAATAGGTGGAAAAAAATATTCAGTAGAACATATGAAAGAAACAGCTAGAGTGGTAAGTGAAGTTTCACCAAACTTTCTAGCCGCGTTGACGCTAATTCTTGAAGATGGGGTTTACGATGAGTTTATGCAAAAATTTGGAGAACCGTTTGAGCATTTAGATGATTCTTCAATACTTGATGAACTTGAAATATTGGTAAATGGCATCACACCTGCTTCATCTATTGTCTTTAGGGCTAATCATGCATCGAATGTATATTCGGTTGGTGGCAATTTGCCCGAAGACAAGGAAAAAATGATTTCATTAATAAGAAGATTAAAACAACATCCTGAATTGTTAAAACCAAAAGTTTTACGCAGGTTTTAAAAATATAAACGAAAAAAATAATGAATAATGAAATGAATAATGACTTAATACGTGAATCTAATTTCCTCTATAGCCAATCGTCATTTTCTTATTTTGATTATGTCATTAAATGATTTAATTCAAAATTCTGATTTGAATATCATTTGAAAATTACAACTGGCGTTAAGGAATTTCAGACTTGGACAGGAACAATCAAAAGACCCCACCAGTTGTAGTTGAAGCGTTACATTTTATTATATAACAAACTATAATACAATTATAACTTTCAAACATTTCTTCAAACACTAAAAAATAAATCTAATAAACTAATTTATGATTGGTATAATCAAATTTCACTACCAAGTACTACACTTATTGTAGGTGACATATTTGGAAATAAAATCAAACAAAATCTACTAACTAGCATGAGTACCTTATTTTATTTTAATCTCCTTTATATCACCCATGTATTTTCTTAATACATTTGGTACTATTACTGTTTGATTATTTGTTTGATAATTTTCAAGTATAGCAACCATCGTGCGCTCCGTGGCCACAAGAGTACTGTTCAAAGTATGTACTAGCTGTGTATCCTCATTGATTTTTTCTCTATGACGTATACTCAATCTTCTTGACTGAAAATCAACACAGTTAGAACATGAACCTATTTCTCTATACTTATTTTGTCCTGGCATCCATGCTTCTATATCATAAGTCTTTGAAGATACCTTGCCTGTATCGGCACTACATAGTAGTACAACCCGAAATGGGATTTCCAAATTTTGATAAAATCGTTCCGAGATATTTAACATTCTTTCGTGTTCATTAAAGGAATTTTGGGCATCTGAAATCACAAATTGTTCCACTTTTTCGAATTGATGAACTCTGAAAATTCCCTTCATGTCTTTACCATGTGCTCCGGCTTCCTTTCTAAAGCAGGGACTGATACTTGCGTATCTCAACGGCAATTTCTCTGAGTCCAAAATTTCATCCATATGCATTGAAGCCATCGCATGCTCCGATGTACCAATCATATAAAGATCTTCATTTTCGATTTTATAAATTACATCTTCAAAGTCGTCCATGATAATAGATCCCTTAATAGCATCCTTCTTTAACATAAACGGAGGTTGAATTAACTGATAACCATATTCGACAAGAAAGTCCAATGCATAATTTATCAAAGCTTGATTCAATTTAACAAGTTCATTTTTTAAGAAATAAAATCTTGATCCGGCTATTTTTGCTGCTCTTTCTAAATCAATCAATCCAAGTGAATTGGCCAGATCAACGTGGTCTATCATGGATCCAGATTTAAGGTAGTCATCATGTATTCTGATAACTATGTTATCCTCTTCGCTATCTCCAACTGGTACTGACTCGTGTAGGACATTGGGAATGGAGTAAATCAAATCTGAGTATCTCTTTTCTACTGTTATCTTCTTATTTTCCACACTCTGCATCAACTCACCAACTTTTTTCATTTCATCGAGTTCTTTATCAGCACTTTCTTGATTCTTTTTCTTGGTCGCGATACTTTGGGATAAAGTATTTTTTCTATGTCTTAAATCCTGAATTTCTATTATTAGTTCCCGTCTTTTCTTGTCCAAATCCAATAGTTCAGAAACAGGATATTCAACTTTTCTTCTTCTTAGCATGTCTTTTAAGAGTTGAGGGTTATCTTTGAGAATCTTTGGATCAATCATTAGCTGTCACTGTCCTTGATAACGATATATGCTCTAGTATTTCATCTATTGTATTGAGGAACGTTCCTGTCCCTTTATTACAAAAAATATCAATAACCAAATATTTCTTTTCAGCTTTAATATCAATCTTTAATCCTTCAGGAATGCAAACATTATCTGGTGTTAATACTTTAATCATAGTATCTAATTCCTTCTTGCTATCAAATTGTATTTTCATGCTAGTCTTGATATTAAATCCTTCCATCATTTCGAAGTCTTCTTGATGAGTTTCAAAATAATAGACATCAATGAATCCTCCTGTGTCGTAGGAATAATAATCTGTACTTCGGTATTACTAAATGTGGCTGTCATTCCATCAATTGTCTTTGATAATTCATTTATCATCTGATCGGCATCGATATGTCGATTGTAACCAAAGCTGAGAAAGTATTTGGCATAATTTTCATCAATTGCTATTTTCATTATTATTACATTATTCATAAATTGATAATGAGATGTCAATAGACGAAATAGGTAACCAACATAATCTGGTTCAATTATCCCATCTGCGTTAATGAACACGTATAGGCCCTTAGCAGAGATTCTCCATTTTTCTTTTAGGATTTTTGAAATTAATTTTTGCGAGCTATTCTTGAATTCTTCTACGTCCTTCTCAGCTTCCTCGAGAGAGTCTGATCTTTCACCAAGACAAATGCTCATGCCCAATCCTGATTTCATACTGATTGCACAAGAATTCAACAGTTCCGAAAATCTGCGAGCGTCATATAGCTGACTGCCATATTCTTCGGGTGGAAGAACATAGGTATAACCTATGATAATGTTTTCTAAGTTTTCAATGTTACTGTTAATCTTAGAACTAAGGTAATTTTTAATAGATTCAATTATAAGAAATTTTTCTTCTTGATTAATATCAGCAATCGTCTTCCACCTTCCGTCTTTTTTCAACTTAATGTTTGTGTTCCTTAAGAGCTCAAGACAATTATTGCTGTTAGATGTTAGTCCCTCTAGATAAGGAATAAAGGTATTGGCAATTGATTCATGAATGGGTAAGGATTCACTATTGGATAACAAAAGATCAATATCTGATTGTATCAATCCATTTTTTTTTGAATCTTCTAATATCTCATTATTTAGACCAACAAGGGATCTTTTGTCACCGATATCCTGATACTCTCCCAATGCTGAAACAATTGCAAGTGGAGACAGATCTATAAATTTTTTATCCAAATTTTTTGCTAAAAGATAAGAAATGCCGCCCGAAGAAATTTCCTTTTCACCATCGATATCATATTTCCACGGATTTAGAATATTATTATTATCATCAGTGGCTATTTCGGCAAAAGAAATTTTTTTATGATCCAATACAATCCACTCCTTAGAAAAAAGCTTATTAAAGAAATCCGATAAACCCGATCCAACCTCAGTGAAAAAATAAAATTCATGATCTTCCTTCTTTAAATCCGCAAAACTATCTCTAGTAGGTTTATTCAATATGCGGGCTGTTGCCTTTCCGCCCAATCTCCAAATTGCGCTAGTTAATAGGCTAGCAGAAACAATTCCATCACATGATGAATTCGATATTATTAAAGTATCTTTCCTATCATTAATTAGATTTTTTACTTTTTCACTAATTGAATTTATGTTCCCATAAAAATCGTTGTGACCCATTTAATTCATTATTCGAGTCGAGCTATTACCGCAGCGTATTTCCAGTTTTGTGAAATTTTTCCTTTCTTTTTATAATATTTTGATAGCCTATGAATCTTTGCTTCTATCAACTCTAGTGAACGAATATTCCTTTTGTCAGTATTATGTACCTTAAGATGTCTTTGTAAAGCTAACGCCTTTTGAACAAGTTGGTTGAGGTCTTCGGGCATCTCCAGAGTAGAATTGTTTTCCTCTAGAATTTGATTAATGCCCTTTCCCAATATCTGTCTTATCAGTGGAACTCCATATTGATCCCTCATTTTAATTCCAATTTCACTTGGAGTAACACCATCCTTTGAAAGTTGAACAATTATTGAAGATAGTTCTGATTTTTGATTAACCCAAGAAGGAGCGTTATATGAAATGGGACGTGTTGAATGAGATTTCCCATGTGTATGAGCATGAATCCGAGCCATTTATGTAGAAATCAATAATGAGCATCTTAAATGTTACTTATGCTATACTAAATAGAAATTCCTAATTTCAATAATAAAAATATTGTAATTTTAACTAAAAATATTTTCAACACCAATAAGGTTATATAATTGGATTCAAAACTACAAAATTAGTATGAACTCACTTACCTTCGTTACAATAGCAACCATACTTATTGCAATGGGACCTTTAGCATTAACCTTGTATCAAACAGCAAGTGCGCAATATACCACTAGTCCGGAAGGCGGACTTAGCGTAGAAGAACAACTACGACTTGCTAAAGAAAAGGTAGCCAATGCTCAACAGGCTGGTGCATATGGTTCTGGTACAGCACTCTTTGGCAAGAATATTGGTGAGGCTGCAATAATCACTGCTGCAATAGTTGCAATATTTGGCGCAGTAGCTGCTGCATTCATTGTGATGAGCAGAGGTAAAAAATCGGTAAGCGCATAACGCTACTTTACTACTATTTTTTTGTTGTTACAATCATTTAATTTATTTTGATTTTAGTTCATATACTTGGAGCCCTTCTGCCTTTAAATAATTGGCCTTTAGAACATGAAATTCTAATATGTCAAAGATATTCATGAAAATCAATTTTTTTCGATTTTCGTATTTATGTGAAAATTCTAATTGATTTTAATGTCAGTTTAAACTGTATCACCAAAATGTATATATCATAGCATTAATGTGCTAATAATAATGAGCGGAATTGAAGGACTTTTTACAATGATTGGAAATGCACTACACAATCTAATTGGTCAAATCGGTCCATCGTACGATCCTTTGTTCTACGATGTAATGGTCTACATATTTGGAACAATAATGTTTGCAGTGTTCTTGCTCGCAGTAATAGCTTTCTATATGAGAAGAAAAGGTTTAGGCGGCGGTTCTGCAAAAGAAAAGTGGATAGGAGAGCTGGATAAATATTTTGAAAGAGAACAAATAGGCCAGATTCCTGACGAAAAACATCATTGGTAGGAACACAAAAAGTCAATCCAACAAAATTCTTATTTTTTGTTTTATTTTTTCCAATAATTTGATACGAGTAATCTAGAAATAGATTCTGATTCAAACTCATGAATTTATCAGTTAAAAACAAAAAAACAATTATTGTACTTCTATCGCGGATTCAGTGAACCCAAATTTTACAAGATATGACTTTACATCTTCTCTGTGATCCCCTTGTAGCATTATGAAACCAGCTTTTGCAGTTCCACCGCAAGCTAATTTACTCTTCAATTCTTTAACAATATGTTGAATGTCACTCAATTTTGGATCAATCCCTTCAATCATGGTAGTTGTTTTGGAAAAGCGTCTTGTTTCAAGTCTTATAACAATCCTTGTTTCTTCTTTATCCAGCTCGCCACATGCGCAGAGATCGTTTGGGAGCCCACATTTTTTGCATATCACCGCCATATTTTAATTAATTTCAATTGATGTATTCTCATTATTAAGCCTTGCCCGGTACATAAGAAGTAAGAAGAATTATGATTCAATAAAAAATTGGAATGTCAACATAATTATTGTAATAATGAACCCATAAAAAATAATCATAAACTGGTGAGAAGACTTTATCTTGCACGATAGCAAGATCAAATACATAACATGTCAATCGCTAATGACAAGTATAAAGAAAATTTGAAACAAGCAGCTGAATTCTTGATTAAGGGCGGAACCTTACTTTCTGAGTCCTGCGAAAAATGTAATGGAATTCAAGTAAAAAAAAATAATGAAATCACATGTATTATTTGTGGGAACATAACTGTACTAGAAAAAACAAAACCAAAAAAAGATACTGATAGCAGTGTTCAAGTAGATGATAGCATGAGTGAGAAAATTGGAAAGAGATTGAAGGAGTTAGTAATTGATATTGGTTCAGATAAAAATTTAGATGAGGAGGAGCAAAGATTGAGAGTCATAAACAATTATATTAAAATTTTAGAAAAAATAAAATATTTAAATTAAATATTAAGACTTTCTAATATTATAACGGTGTAGAACGGAATGTATTTAAGAGATGATTCAGGAAGTATCTTTTACATTGGGTGAAGGAAAGAAAAAAAATGCACCATTGCCTGCATCAAGCGCAGGATTGTTGAGGTTTTTTGAAGACGAAACACGTGGTGTCAAAGTAAAACCAGAAGTTATACTAGGTATTACTGGTGCTCTCATAGGAATTTCAATAATCATCAGAATAGTTTTCCCTGTATAGAATATCACTAGTAACTTTAATTGATAAGAGAAGATAGTGTAACAGATATACATAAAAGATGGTATTTTACTCTTTTAAATCCATCTTCATATAAGACTTCAGTAGTTATCTCATTAATCGCTTCAATTGGAATTATAGGGATTAATCATGATTCTTACTCTCAACTTACCGATTTTATAATTCATAGTATAGCTGCAATTGGTATTACAGCGGGTGGCTTTTTCCTAGATTTATTCCTGCTAAAAGGAACGCCAACAAATAAGATTTCTAAAGTCACTCATGTTACAGCTTTTGCAAGCTCCCTTTGGTTAGTAACCATTTTGTTAGGGTTATTGTCAAATAATATTTTCAATAAGAATTCAGATATTGTTAATTATGATCTAGCAGGGCTGTTCATTGCAAGTGGACTTCGTTACGGTATTTTTGTTTCAGTTTTTGGATCAAAAATTTTAAGATCCATATTAATTTCATTTATTTTACCTGCTATTTTTTTTGCCAATATATTGCCATATTCTACTTCAATTAACTTGGTCGATCATCTTAAAGCACTGGTTATGGGTTCGATAATCTTTACAATAGGAATCGTATGGTCCGTCTTAGCTGACCGAGCAGGATATCCAAATTTGAAGAGCACTTTTAGAATTTTACAGGCTTTTTTATCTGCATGGACTGAAAATAGACAAGAAAAGATGGAGGACATATTTGAATCAAGATCCAGAGTGGATAAAATAAAAACCAGAATGATAAAATTTGAAAGACAAGATGATAAGCAAGTTTTTGTTATTTTACCTGACATACATCCTGGACCGTTTAATCCGATAGGAGGGAGTAATCTACCTCATAAATTATTCAGCTTTTTTGAAAATAGTGCAATTGTGTTACACAGTATTTCTGACCATTCACTAAATTTACCTACAACTTTAGAAGTCAACAAGTACCTCGAATCACTAAAAAATTCCTCTATTAGGAATCGTGGCGATGAATGTACCTACCCTGTACGAACTAAATCAAACGGTTTTACGCTGACTTGTCTTGATTTTAAAACTAGTGTAATCCTAATCATTTCTAAAGACAGTGGAATGGAAGATCTACCGGATTTGATTCGAGAAAAAATTGAACAATATTCGAAGGAGCAAGGTTTTTCTGACATTATGATTGTTGATGCACATAATGCACTAGGAAGAAAGATACCATCAGAAGAAGAAACGATCCTTACTGATCTCGCATTGTCTGCTTTAAAAAAACTAAAGAGTCAGCGATATCATTCATACAAAATTGGTTACGCCAACTCTATGAATTCAGAATTTAAAATTATTGAACTCGGTGGAGCCGGTATTGGTGTTATTAATTTTCAAATCAACAATGAGAATCATCTTATTGGTTGGTCAGATTCAAACAATCTTGTTAACGGATTAAGAGAAAGACTTCTCGAAGATTTAAATGAGGAAGGACTCAATATGTTAGAAATCTGTTCATCAGATACCCATTCTAGTTCCGGAAAAAGAACACGTCAAGGATATTATGCATTGGGTAATGTTACTAGTTACGACTATATATTTAGAGCTTTTAAAGAGATCTCCCAGAAGGCAATATCTAGTACAACTACCTCTACTTTCTCATTTCTGGATTCATATTCACAAATAAAATTAATGGGAAGGGATCAATTCGATAATTATGCTAGGGCTTTAGACAAGTCACTGAATATTACAAAAATTTCACTTGCCATTACGGTAGTGTTGTACATCATTATGCTAGTTATTTTATAAAAATCGCTATCACCGATACCTAGAAAGTTCTACTTCATTTTTAATCGGTGTCTCTTCTTGATAACACTAAGGTACAAATTTTTTCTATAGTCTTCAACTTCAGATGATATACTTTTTGAACTTAATGCTAATATTTGACATGCTAGAATTGCAGCATTTAGGGAACCATTTATTGCTACGCACGCGACAGGGATTCCACTGGGCATTTGAACAATTGATAGAAGAGAATCCATCCCCTTCAGATTATGTGTTTCTATAGGAACGCCTATTACTGGTAATGTAGTCAAAGATGCAATCATTCCAGGTAAATGGGCGGATCCTCCAGCTCCAGCAATTATTACCTTTAGGCCTCTTTTTTTCCCAGTTTTTGCATACTCAAACATTAATTCCGGCGTCCTGTGAGCCGAGACGATTTGCATTTCATATGGAACATTATTTCTTTCTAAAAATTCCGACGCCTGATTCATAATTTTTAGGTCTGAATCACTTCCCATAATAATTCCAACAAGTG
>Ga0209854_1000009_pt1 | contig 56682 bp, 65 predicted proteins | sample GWRWS3_30_40_FD_187234 | JGI IMG/M metagenome (GOLD analysis project Ga0209854, IMG submission 187234) | Riverbed sediment microbial communities from areas with vegetation nearby in Columbia River, Washington, USA - GW-RW S3_30_40 (SPAdes)... | ecosystem: Environmental > Aquatic > Freshwater >... | reverse complement strand
TGTTAGTTGGATCGGAATATAATCATATTACTAATAATCTTCCTATTGTACTGTAAAGCAGTAGTATGGCAAGTGACAATGCTTAAATCTAGTATTCTTAGAAATTAATTCAAATGTTTCAACACGACAATAAAAACTATGAAGAATACGTTTTGAACCATATTAAGAAAGGAACTACTACCTGTGCATTGACATGCAATGATGGCGTTGTTTTGGCTGCAGACACAAGAGCTAGTGCTGGTTTCTTTATTGTAGATAGAAATGTTATGAAAATCCAGAGGGTGGATGATCATTTAGGGATGACAATTGCTGGTGGTGTCGCCGATGCTCAAAACTTGGTTGATCTTTTGCGTTATAATGCAAACTTGTATACACTCTCAAACAGAGAAAGATTAATTCCTGTTAAATCTGCAGCAAGACTTTGTTCCAATGTTCTGTTCAATCAAAGATATTATCCCTATTACGTACAGATTATTATGGCCGGATTTGATAAAAATGGCGAAGGTTCACAAATATACAACATCGACTTGTTTGGATCCCTGACTAGTGAAAAGTTTATTTCAACTGGTAGCGGTTCTCCAGTTGCATACGGATACCTAGAGTCAGAATATAAAAACGATCTCAGTGTAAATGAAGCTTACAAGATAGCTATACATGCAATTGCAGCAGCTATTAGAAGGAATTCTGGAACTGGTGATAACATAAATGCTGTCATTATAGACAAAGACGGATATCGAGAATTATCTAAGGAAGTAAAGGATGCTGTAGAAGCAGTCTAATTAATGCAAATTTTTGTTGACCAAATCAACCTAGTCGATCTACTTAATTTCCTAACTAGTAAGCATTCCGAATATGATGAATAATCACTAAATATGTAAATTATTAATTAACCAAAATCAAATAATTCAAACCACAGTACAGTAAACTGATAATAAATTGATTAATACGCAAGATAGAAAATATCAAAAAATCAAAGGAGAGGTTAAGAGATTTATTCAGAAACATAAAAAAATAGATCATTCAATTATTCTCAATGAAATCAATATAGACTATGATACATTAATGCAAATATTAAGGGAATTAAAGAGTGAGGGACACTTAAAATAACTACTTAAGATGTTCTAGTAACGTCTTTTGATTTTCTTCATCACTATCATGATATGCGTTATCTAAAATTTTTCGTATTCTTTGAGCACGTGCAGTACCAAATCCAGGAATTTTGGCCAACTCAGCAGCTGAAGCATTTAATGCCCTTTTAGGAGTCTTAAATTCGTTCAACATTTTAACAGCAAACATACCACCAACTCCAGGTAACGATGAAAGAACAGATAATTGTTGTATTTGTTCAGAGGTTTGCTTTTTTATTTTCCGTAAAAGAGGTCCATATGAATATTTTCTGGATAATTTGTTTGCAATTGCTATAAGAAAATTGGTGGTATGCTCTATATTTGGTGTATGAATTAAAGGTATCTTGAAATCTAATACTACTGTGATTAGTGAATCATAAACTAATTGAAATTTTTGATTATAGCTACGTAAGGATTCCCTTGATTCAAATTTCAGATCCTCTATGATGTTCCCTTCAACAATTAATAATGGTGAGGAAAAATGTTTAACGAGCTCCGAACATTGAATAAATAATCTTCCATCATAAAAAGAAGTTAGTAGGTCGGATATAGTTTTTCTTTCGATTGCTACATTATTAAAAACAATATAATCACCAACCTTCAAAGTTGCAAAATCTACAAAAACGCCCGACTGCTTAAGCAATTCTGGAATCCCACTATTTTTTTCTCTTTTATCGACTACTATTCTCAAATTGCATCTACCTAGAAAATATTATACCAAAGTTTTAAAAATATTGATCTGTTATCAATCATGAGCCTCCAGTGGGACTCGAACCCACGACCTAAGGTTTACGAAACCTTCGCTCTACCAACTGAGCTATAGAGGCCTATTCCTGGATAGATTTGCAAACACACAACCAATTTAACTATTTTCTAAATCGATGAAATATTTACTAGATATCCCTATCAAATTTATCTCATGATTTGTTTATAAAACAAGATTAAATAGTTGAAAATTCAAGTTTTTTAAAGTGAAAATTTCAATCTCTGGCATTAGAGGTATCTTTGGTCAGGATCTAAATTTACATACTATCATAAATTATTCGAGATTGTTTGCTTCCTCTATTATCAATAAATCAAGTAAATCTAAAAGGAAATGTTTGGTTGCAAGAGATACCAGACCTTCAAGTAATTTAATTCTACGTACAGTATCAGCAGCCATTATGGAACAAGGCATCGATGTATTTGATTTAGGTGTTGCTCCTACACCATTTGTATTTCGCGAATCACTAAAGTATGGTAACGCTATAATAGTAACAGCTTCTCATAATCCTCTGGAATGGAACGGTTTAAAGTTTGTAATTAATGGAAGAGGAATATTCGAAGAGGAACTTAATTCAATTCAACAAGAAAACATATTATCTAGTTCAAAATATGGGAATTCATACAACGTTCATTCAGATTATATATCTGATATTCTTGAATTACTGAAAAAGAATAGTTACCTTAAAGAAGATATAAAAAAAACAAATATAATCGGGCTAGATCCTGGAGGAGGAGCCATTTCTTCATTCGTTCCAAAATTATTTAATACTTTGAATCAGAAATTCTACTCTATAAATGATATTGAAGGTATTTCATCAAGATCTCCTGATCCTACGACAGATGATCTTTATGAACTAAGGAAACTTGTTTTATCCAACAAACTAGAATTTGGATTTGCATTTGATATGGATGCAGATAGGCTTGTAGTAGTAGGTAATAATGGAAACAAACTCTCATCAGATCTTACACTCTTATTATGTATTACAAGCACATTAAATCATGGAGTAAAAAAATATGTAGTGAGTTTAGATACTAGTAATGCTGTTGAACACATGGTCAAAGACCATGGTGGAACCTTGAACTACTCAAAAGTTGGAGAAGCCAATGTAGTAAAAGAAATGCTTAACTTAAACGCGGAGGCAGGAGGTGAAGGAAGCAGTGCAGGTTTTATTATGCCAAAATTCAACATGTGTAGAGATGGTGTTTTAGCTAGTGCAATTATATGCTCATTAAATCATGATCAATACAGCGATTGTATTGAACTTGCTTCAAATTACTCAACAATTAGATCAAAAGTCCCTATAGAATCCAATTTTCAGAAACCAATAATTGAAAAAATTGAAGATAAATTTAAGGCAAAATCATTTCAAATAGTAAAAATGGATGGTACTAAAATATTGGTTGATGATAAATCCTGGATCCTAATCAGATCTTCAAATACAGAAGATGCAATTAGGATCTCAGTAGAATCGACACCAAATAATGTACTATCTCTTTTTAAAGATACTAAAGAAAAGGTTCTATCGATATATGATGAGATTAAATGAAAGAGAAATTATAGATCTCTTTATTTCTTATTTCAAGGATCCTTTACTAAATAAGGTAAAAGGGGATGATGTAGTAATTGTACCAATTAAATATAACATGACAAAGAGAACAAATAAAACAACTAGGATGAACTTTGTTTTAAAGAGTGATATGTTAATTGAAAGTACAGACGTACCTAAGATTATGAAACCTTGGCAAATAGCGAGGAAGAGCATAACAGCCTGCGTAAGTGACTTTGCTGCCAAAGGTATAAGACCATATGCATGTCTTATCTCTATTGGGATACCCAGAAGATATTCTAAAAAAGATATAATTAGCCTTGCCAAAGGATTTTCAAAAGCATCAAAAGAGTATAAAGTGCGAATCTTGGGAGGAGATACAAATGAATCCAAAGAGTTGATAATTGATTGTAATATGATGGGTGTTACAACTTTAGAAGATAATAAAATTCCGAGGAGAAATGGTGCAAAGCCGGGGGATTTAATAGTAACATCTGGAAAATTTGGATACTCCTCTTCAGGATTAAAAATTATTTTATCCAATTTGAATGCCGAGAAGAAATTCAAATCAAAATCATTATCATCAGTAACATACCCAGAACCGCAAGTAGAGTTTGGATTCCATCTCGCAAAATATTTTTCGTCTTCTATTGATTCCAGCGACGGCCTATCTTCTTCACTATATGAGCTTGCACAAAAAAGTAAAGCTGATATGTTAATTAATAAAATTCCAACTCCAATGGAATTATGTCATTTTGCTGATTCAAACTCAGTTAGTATCGAGGAACTGCTTTTTTTTGGTGGAGAAGAATATGAGATAATTGCGACAGTTCCCAAATCAAATTTTAAAAAAATGGTTGAGAAAGCCAAAAAGCAGAGAATTAAGATATTTAATATTGGCGAGGTATTAAAGGGCACTGGAAATGTGTTCTACAAAAAAGGAGGGATTCAAAAGCTTGTCAAAAATGATGGATTTGTGCATTTTGCACGATAATATTTCTTCTTCAATATTGTCTTAGTGTTGTAATGTTATAAAGGATGGATTGACTATACTCTTCTTCCTCTTCGCCCACCAGGTTTTCTCGTTGTATCATGAGGTATTGGAGTTACATCATCAATTCTACCTATTCTAAAACCAGCTCTAGCAAGCGCCCTTATTGCAGCCTGAGCACCAGGTCCAGGAATACGAGGTCCAACACCTCCGACAGCTCTTACTCTAATATGCAATGCATTGATTCCTTTGGTTTTTGCAATATCCGCTGCTGCAACGGCAGATTTCATCGCAGCATATGGAGATGATTCATATCTGTCAGCTGTTACATGTCTTCCCCCGGAACTAAAAGCAATTGTTTCAGCGCCGCTAATATCTGTAATATGGACTAGAGTATTATTATAACTACTAAATATGTGGGCTACACCCCATTTGTACTGTATAACTTCTACTTCTGACATTAAATATGTAAAATTAAATTTTTTAAAGGGTGTTAAAAACCTATCCTACTCATCTGATGTGTTAAATCTTCCCAACTCAAATGCGATATTAAATTGTAAAAAACAGAGCAATTAATACCAAATAATCCAGCATGTAAATAGTTTTAGCATAACTTTAATCAAGCGGATTATCCTGTAAATTATTTATGAAATGGTTCAATCATGACAAAACTGACAACGAACCTAAGCTCCTAGCTTGTAAATATTGTGATATGAAGTTTGAAGACAAAGTACGATTAAAAAGACATACTAGAAAAGCCCACAGTGAAAAAGGCGGCGACATGCCAAAGTTTAATCTTTTCGGCACATGAAAGCGACATTGATAGGGTAAACATGTTTCCACTTCATGATGACAATGAGAGAATACATGGTAGACCGTACCTAAACTATTTGCTAATTGCCACCAACGCAATAATCTTTCTAGTGGAAGTGATTTATACAGGATATTTTTCAGATAGAGCAGCAACATTTGCATTATTGGATAAATATGGTGCTATACCAAACAGAGTACTCGAGGGAGATATATCTTCTATAATCACTTCAATGTTTCTTCATAGTGGAATAGCACATCTTATCGGCAATATGTTATTTCTCTTTGTATTTGGTGATAATATTGAAGACAAGTTTGGCCGTATAAAATATGTTTTTATATATATTGGATGGGGGATTGCCGCAGCACTTGCTCACAGTTTTTATGCAGTATCTACAGGAAGTGGAGAAATTCCTGCAATTGGTGCATCGGGAGCAATTTCTGGAGTATTGGGAGCGTATTTGGTGCTGTTTCCCAGAGCTAAAATATTTACTATAATTGCCGCTTTTTTTATCACAACAGTAAGAATACCAGCGATAGCGTACATTCCATTCTGGTTTATAATGCAAGTTATATTTGGCTTAATAAATCCCCTTGGTGGAGTGGCCTATTTTGCACATATTGGTGGTTTTCTTGCAGGAGTGTTAACCGGGTATATATGGAAAAACTTAACTAGATATGGAACGGTAACACCCCAAATACGATATCCCAGAAAGGATCATCAAAATATAACTAATATGGCAGATATGAGTATTCATACACAACCAGAAGTTATCAAAGGATCTAATTTTTATGAAATTATTGCCGAAATGCCCGGATTAGTAGATCAATCGGAGATACAAGCTAATTATGATCCCAACACTCAGAGCGTAAGGATATTCACTAGCGGTTCAAGAAAATATGATATTAACGTTAGAATATCTGATATTCAAAATGAAAATATAAAAATAGACCAAATAAAATATCTTAATGGGATTGTAAGGATTCGTATATCAAAGCAATTGTCATAGCTATTTTTACTTCTCACAAACTCAAATTCAGATCATGATAACTTTGATATTAGTCAAAAATGTATTCATTTTGTAACTTGATCAATAACTGATGAATCATACAAACTCTTGCTTAATTCCCTGTATTTCTTATTAATAAACTCCAAAGATTCTACGAGCTTCTTTGTTTTTCCATATTTGAAGCGGACTAACTCCTTATGTCTCCAAAAATGTTTGGCATCTGCAACATAAAGAGTTGTAAAATAATCAGGACCAATTAGATTATCTGGTAATTTGATATTATGAGGAAAAAGATATTCAACACCAAACCATTCATCTCCATCAGGATAATCATTACCCATAATAATATCAAAATATAGATGCAGTTTATCCTCTACAGTGAAACCATCATCTTTTATGAGGGGGTGTCTAACATTCGATTTATGATAATCTATTTTCAACAATTCTACTTCAAAATATGTTTTTATTATGGCACGTCTAAAAATTTCATTGGATTCCCTCAGATTCAAAGATAATATAATAACAAACGATGACTATTTTATAATCTTTTTAGCAGAAGAATGAAAAATTTGTGACGTGTTGTTAAAAACTACTGAATTAATGGATCAACATCTACATAATTAATATAATAGCAAAAAATCTAAATCATCACCTGAGCGGGGGTCGCCTAGCCTGGTAGGGCGTGGGATTGCTAATCCCATGTTCGCAAGAACTCGTGGGTTCGAATCCCACTCCCCGCGCTTATCTTAGGGTTTTATATAAAAAATAAAATAACAAAATAAATAATAATATTGTTTAGAGCATAGGCAACATAGGCAATTGTACCCTTAAACTATCATCTGATTGATAATTGATAATTGAAATGAAACTTCAGACGCAAGAAAGCTGACATGTTGTGCCTATATAGTAGTAGTTAAGTCTATGACTTTAAAAACTGTGAAAAACATTGGGTTCCGAACATTCCTTTACGTTTCCATATGCGCCTTTAAAGGACGCCAAAAAGTATACGCGTCTAGAAATCGTAGGCGCCTTCTTTTCATTTTAAGTGTGCGCCGTACCTTTAGGGTATGTTTGATAGCGCAAAAATGCGCCTGTTCAGGTTTCTAAGTTGGAATTGAACCGCTCCCAAGTCCTGATGTATTTTCGCATGAGGACAAAGACACTGCAAAACTATACCATAAACCCACTGTCTGAAATACCTCTGCAGTAGAACAAGTCTGTGAAGCGCCCTAAAAGCGTGCCTTCTCCTCATTTTGACATTTGTTATGTGTACTTACGATATGTCTAACGCCTAATAAGGGGCACCTGTGATTTTAAGCTAAATATAGGACAGTTTGTCAAATGCTCTATTTTCTAACAAAAGTCGGAAACCCTGGAAAACTTCATTCCAGAAAGCCCCTGGCGGTTCGTAAGATGTAAAATTCTTGAAAAGGACAGCGAAGGCTTTTACAGGAGGGTTCATCAATATTAATTAGTCAAAGGATACCGGGAAATACACATGCTTGACTCTGATATAGAACTCGCAGTAGACATTGATGGCAATATGCAAAAGATACATGAAGTAGCTGAATACCTTCCAGAGTCTGAAATGGAGAAAATAAACTGCAAAGTCGAGGAGCTAGGCTAGGCTATGGTGAAATAAGAGAAACGCACAAAAGGTCCTACCAAGTCAAAAGGAGAAAAGTCTTAAAGGACGGCAGGACAGCGATTTATAAAGAGACTCAGAGGAAGTGGGTGAAATACAACAGTCCACAGAAAAAATACAGGCCGCACGGAACGGGCATGCAGATGTGGTCAAAGAGGTTTGGATATCTTGATTTATACACAACAGCAGAGCGCAGACAGCTTGTATGTCCGTCCGGATATACATTTCCACAGGGGATGAATAAACTAAACAAGGTTTGGTGGGGTTATCTGAGAAGCAAAAATGAGAATGATATTGAAAGAATGGAACACTATGCAAGACAAATACAAGACGTACAAGAAGACCTGGGACTGAGGACCACATCTTTTCCGAATTTAGGAATTTTCGGCGACCAGCTTACGCTGTATGACCACAGCACGAGCAGGAAAGACAGTCCGCCAAAGGTATCGTTCTACACTGACCATTCTGAACTCAAACAGCTACAAGAACTGGAAGAGCAGAAAGAAGACATAGATAGAAAGCTGCAGGAGATTGCGCCCTTAATTGGAGCTGACGAGAGCAAAGGAGAAGAGTTAATCACAATAATTGATAAGATTCCACAACCAAAACACAGGTACAGGGTTAAACATGGAAACAGGATGCATTATGGCAAGAAGAGAAGCGAAGAGCGGGTATGTGAAAATTGCGACGAAACGGTACCTGCAAATAAGAACCATATCTGCAAGCACAAAGAAGAAGGGAATGTTTTGATTATCACAGATGATATTCCTTTTGAGTCTTCTCAGGAAAACTGACAGCGTTTAGCATTGACCATTGAAGGATAAAATGTTCGTAATTTCTCATAGAATCCTGAAGATTTTTGATGAATAATTCAGAAGCCATTGAATTTAGAAATCCCTCCTGCAATACTAAATGCCCTACTGGTTGCACTGCGCCTCTTTATGAATCCAATAATATGATACTCCATCAATACTCGAAATTATAATAGGAATGAAATAATCGAAAAAGAAACTATTCCATCGGAACGCATAGACATTCTATACGGAATTATCGCTGCTTATGAATCGAGACATAAGAGTCAAGCTAAACGTCAATGGAGCCAAGAATCTAATTTAGACCAGGACAAAAATGGCGAAAGCGCGTATCTCTACATCCCATAGATTTTAAATCAAGTTGTGGGATTATATGTAATTCAAAACTATGGAAATAGTCCTGCAACCAGTTTTAGCAGACCTTGATAATAATACTCTTAATAATTTAGGCAATGATATATCAAGAGAATTTGAAAACATCAAAGTGACCGTTTCATCTGCTACCAACAATTCTAATTTGATGCAGCTAAAAAAAGATATAACGTTTCAATCTTCATTTGATAACCATAGAAATCAATGGTATTCCCCTAAGTTATTAGAATGGATTCTTGATAATTTTAAACCTACCAGACGAACAAAGATTCTAGGTATCTTAGATATAGATGCATATTCAGGCGGATTTGACTTTGTATTTGGAGAAGCGTTTTATACGGGAAGAGTAGCGGCCATATATCTCTCTAGGCTAAGGCAGGAGTTCTATGGCCTTGACCCAAATCCATCATTATTTTATGAAAGGCTGGTTAAAGAAGCTATACATGAATTAGGACATGTTTTTGGTTTACGTCATTGTAAGAATTCACGATGTGTTATGTATTTTAGCACCTCCTTGCTTGATATAGATACAAAAAGAAAAAACTTTTGCCATGATAGCGCAAAGAAAAATTTTCGATAGCATGTTGTCAAAAAACTGAGTCTACATTGATGTCGCTATAGATTGACTCAAAAACCTGTAGCTTTATTAGAAGTTGGACTCAATAATATCTTTGCTGCACCAATGAGGTACTATGTCAAATGCAAGTTAAATCCAGAAGCAAGAGTAAAGTTAGGCGAATCTATCAAGTCAGGTAATCTGGCAAAAGGACAAGTATTCTATGAAGGAATGCAGGCTGCTTTGAGGCGAGCAACTATAGATGATATGGACATAGTTCATTTTGTAGAGGTCTGTTACTGTCTTGAGGGAGGCTTGTATCCGATGGCAATGGAGTCACCAATATTGAAGGAGTATTTTGATTCTATCGTGGAAGTAAAGGACGCGCGGTTTAGAGATAAATGTACTATGGAATGTGAAGCCTGCGACTGTACTCGTGCAATCAAACTTCCGGGAAAGTCTTTGATTGAAAAATTAAATTTGAAGGATGTTTTAAATGAAAAAGAAAACGATACAAAAAGATTCATTGACTTTGGTAGAATAGTTCTCAATAGGAGAAAACAAAGAGAAGGGATAGATGCTCTGAAGAATATAGTCTATGAATGCACAACATCAAAAACTAAACCAATAATAGCTGGAGCTGCAATCTCAGGGCTTTTTGCAATATTTTACGATGGTGAATATTTCAGGATTAAGAATATTCCTGACAACAATGAAGCTCGTCAAATTTTTGACAAAATTGGATTAAGTATTAGTGATTCAGTCAAAAGCGTAAAGGAAAACGCCAAGCAGTCGCTAGCAGGTGACTATAGCCACTCCAATATTGTTTAATATCGATTTTTAATCTAAATTATAAGTTTGCTCAGCAACGACTTCTACCCAAAAATTATATTATTTCTTTCAATGGAATCGTTACCACAGTAGGCACAATATCTTGGATTTTTTACGGTAGAAATTCCTATTAATTGAAATTTTATTTTACAACGATTGCAGGAGAATGTACCAGCCCTCATAATTAACTCAAATGTACCTCTAGCAGGTATGTAAATCATGTCTTCATTTTCGTTCACTCCAAGAGCAAAATCGTCAAGCCTATCACATTAACGACAAGAATGACAGCCAGTGTAATAATAGTCCACTTTTCAAAATCATAACAAAGTAAACTCATTTTCTATTGACGCCTCCAACTCAGAATTTTTATGATATCTATCATGCACATTATGACTTCTTTTCAATCCAACTATATACATATAACGATATTCATTGAAACATATTGGTAAAACGTATTTCATACTACCATAATGGTTATATGTCTTTTTGTTGACAGCCTAAGCATATTGGGAAAACTCTCAACAAGCATTTTAAAATGCGATAGGTGTTCTCACTTATGGTGTGCTCGGAGCAGAAATATCAAGCCGAAAACCTGCCCCAAATGTAGAAGTCCTTACTGGGATACTCCTCGTAGAAAGAAATAGATATCATCGGAATAGACAAAGGCGGACGCTTACTATTGGACCGGATTTTAATGATAATAGAATTAGTACAGGAATTATAATTGGATTAAATAAGGAATTTCATTGAGATTACGCTCACTTTGGGTGGTCAAACCTTGACACGGTGAATCAAACGAATGCAAATATTTCTAATTAACGTTACCTAACAAGGAAACAAATGTTTTTATTACGAGCATTCCATTAAGATATAAAAATTAACAACTCGTAGAAGATTGGCCGATGATGAACAAGAGACAACCAATATCCACGAGTTGGTGTTTAGACGTAATAATATACTACTCAATATAATATATTAAGCATTGCATGAAAATCTAAATTTTGGGCTTACTCGCTTGCTTTTTTCTAAGCAGAATTAGATTTTTGTCACTCTATTCTTTTTAGAAGCCATTGCATTCTAAGAGAATCTATCACAACTTGATTTAGCGAATAGTCCCTGCCCTTGCAGCTACAATTTCCGTTGAAATACTAAGAATTGAGGGCCGATAATTTGTGTCAAAAACAATTCACACCCCTTGGACCCACTTTGCCATTTTTTCTCTAACTATAGAAACGAAATGAATGTAAAAAATTTGTGACACAATTATTCATGAACTCTTCCAAACAATTTCTGAAAAACTTCCATATGTTCCATCGTATCTAAATTTCAGACTATTAGTATTTACAGAAAGTGTCTTGGTAGATGCTTGGCTCATTCTCGTTGCTTCAAACCCTTCAGGTAATTCAATTATTGCACGATGAATCTTACCTGTTACTGGATTTCTGATAGGTTCAACAGCGAGAGCAGCCATGGTTCCAGGAGAGGCAATGAATCATTTTGAACAAGGAATGAAAGCACTACAAAATGGTGATTCGAATGGAGCAATTATGCATCTGACCGCTGCCAATCAAGCTCTAGGATGAAGGCAGGCAACTACGATACAACAAAATTAATCCTCGAAACCTTATTTTTTTATTTTAAGACAAAAGGCCGATTTCTATTAGGTCCAAACTAGAAGTTTAAAGTTCAAAAATATATCTAGTTTATTATGTACATTGTTTCTACATAATTAGAGAAGATGTGATTGTTAGAAAAGAGACTGAAAAGTATTGAGCCCTTTACATCAAGCAGTGAAAAGAATTCAAGATTCTGTATAGGATGCGGAGAACCTGCAACCAAGATAGTCAAGTACAGTACCGAAGGAGCGGTAATATTAGAGAAATATTGTGATAAATGTGCCAAAGCAATTCAAGATAGTTCGCCAAAGTAATGCCAATTAAATTTAGTCACAGGTAGTTATATCATAATAAGTCCTATTAGAAATAAAGCATACTAGTATCAGCCGGAGATATTCCATAAAATAAATTTAATTGTATGAATCGCCAAGTGTACCTAATGGTTTCGAATCCCACTATCCGAATTTCACTTCATTTTTGTAATAATAGAAATAAAATGACCTTCAGTAACTTGCCTGACTAAATTCAAGACAAGCTTGTTGTCGTACGATTAGGCATTAAGATAGTACTAATATTATAGAAAATGATAAATGAACTATATCGAAGAAAAAAAGAAAGAAAGGATTACTTTTCTTCTAACTCCTTAATTCTCTCCTTAATTCCTTGAACTTCTTTCTCAAGACCATCACTGTATTCCTTGAGCAAAGAGATCCTTTCTTCCCTAGTTAGGAAGTTTCTTACTTGGTCAACTCCTATTCCACAGCATCCGTATCCCATACAATCACCTCCATGTATTCCATATCGGTCATACGATATATAGTAAAATGATGTATTTATATATATCGGACATCCAATATAATTTGCATGCGCGGACTCGATAATGAATGTTGTGATATGAGAGGATTATTGGGATTTCTGGTCCTCTTTTTACTCTCAAAAAAACCAATGCATGGTCAAGAGATTGCTAATGAACTAGCTAAAAGAAGGGGAGAAAAACCGAGTCCTGGAACAATTTATCCAGCTCTTAAGAGTCTCAAAGATTTAGGTTTTCTGAGTGAAGAGAAAGAAGGTAAAACTATAACCTACAAGCTTACACCCAAAGGTGAGAAGGCACTTGAAATAGCCAAAAAAAGATTTACGAGAACATTTTTGGGAGTTATTACATAAGCAGCATCTTTAAAAGTCTGATATTTTTGGTCTAATTTCATTAGAACTAGACGGAACACAACAATTAGTGAATATCCAATAAGAACTCCATAAAATATTTTGTCCACTAAACCATAAAGTATATTACAAGTATTGATCACAATTAAGAAGGACCTAGAGTCCGTAACTTCAATTTTATATGCGACCTTAGAAATAACACCATTCAAAAGAGACTATGATTCCTCATTTGGAGAAATTGCAAATATTCTAAAGCGTTATGACATGAATGAAAATCCAAGAAACCTACGTTTAAGATTCACTTTGTTCATGCAAGAATTTTTTGATTCTATTCCAGAAAACCAATGGGATCTAAAGGATCCTAAATTCATAAAACAATCTGAAGAATTTGCAATTAAAAAGTTTAAAGAGTGGATATTGGAACAAGTAACATAATCTATTTTTCTTTTTAGATGCATTTTCAAAATGTTCTTCGCTTTTTTTGACTCTATTTATATGAAAATATTTCATTGATATCCAATATCGCGGTTCATGAATAAAACTAGTTTTCACTAAAAGTTAGTGGTCTAAGTTCCACAATCAATCCTTGATTCCATTTATATTTTATATCCATCAACTCCGAAATCTCAGAAGCTAATTGACCTTCCTTTATTGGATTGACTATTCGTGCATCACCATCAAAAGTCGTACCGTCAATGCTGAATGTAATTCTCGGATTATAACTAATGTTTCGAATCCAATGCGCAGTTTTTCCGAGTTCTGAGATTACATAATATTTTTTGTTATGCTCTACAAACCAGATCTCTATGCTATGTTCTTTACCTGTCTTCCATCCCACTGTTGTTAAATATAGAAATTGTGGTTGATTCAATGTTTCATCCAATCATACATTGAAATTGTTACGGCATACTTTCATAAATCTTTAATTTGGCATAAGTGTATGTTGTTACTTGTTACTATGAAATACAGTCAAGAGACTATAAACATCTTAAATTTATCTAAATTCTTAGAATTTATATCAAGATCATATAATAAGTTGGATCACAAGTGAATAATAAAGATGGATGCCTATCTTGAAGAAGAACTTTATGACATTCTTACCTATTGCATACAGAATCCTGACGCTTCAGATTTTGAAGCCAAAAAGCGAAGGGCAGTTGTGATTGGTAAGGAACTTTATGAAGATGGTGGGAATGATGCTATGGAGAATATGTTTTATTCAATCGAATTTAGAATAAAAGAAGAAATTGATAAGGATGCCAGCCAAAACCGCTCTTGGTGGAACAACATATCAAACGAATGGAAATATTAGAAATATTAGAAGCAACTTCTCAAGTATTGGTAATTTATAAAAAATATTTTTGACAGCAATATAATCACAGTTGTTGGTAACTATAACAAAAAAATGATAATGGACAGCCATGGCAAGTTGGTTACCATGAAAAGTTCAAAATTTTATGTTTTGTTAAATCTTCACATATGTTATAAATCACCTTTAAGTATTATAAAGAACAATTATTTTTTACAGATAAATAGCATAAGTTGCATTAGAAATTAAGTTATATTGAATTGAATCTGTATAAATCATTAACAGCCTGTGCATCATGTCATCAACTAACTCCAACTGATACGATGATTAGCACAAAAATAGGAAGAATATGTATAAGATGCGACATTCAACTGACCAAAGCAAGACACAGGTTGAAGGTAAGCAAAACAACTAAAACCACTAAAAAGTTAATAAAACAACTGAGTTAATTGAATATTCGAAATTTTATAATGCTTATATGTCAAGTACCTGGCAGTTAAAGATGCGGAGTCAGATTATGAAATCTGGAGAAAGAGAAAACTATGGGCTTCTCTATCAAACAACCAGATGCCATCCTTTTGTAAAATGGGCAGGAGGAAAGAGCCAATTAATGCCTCAAATAGTTCGGCTCATGCCATCAAAATTCGGCAGATATTTTGAACCATTTCTAGGTGGGGGCGCTGTATTTTTTTATATCGCTTCCTCTGATAGGAACGCATTTCTTTCTGACACGAATATGGATTTAATTAATGCTTACAAGGTCATACGAAACCATGTGGAAGATCTTATTACAATTCTAAGGTATCATCAAACTGAATACAATAAATCTCCAATAAGATACTATTATCAACTAAGAGATAGAACAAATTCACTTAACAAGATAGAGAATGCTGCTCGATTTATCGCACTAAATAAAACATGTTACAATGGACTGTATCGTGTAAATAAGAACGGTTCATTTAATGTTCCAATTGGAAGATACAAAAATCCATTAATCTGTGATACTGATAACTTGCGGAAAATGAGTATAGTATTGAGGCAGTCAGGATCATATTTGGGGGTTAGTGACTATAAGAAAATATTAGTTGAAAAAGCTGGTAAAGGTGATTTCATATACCTTGATCCACCTTTCTATCCGATAAGTAATACTGCAAATTTTACTAGTTATACCAATAACGGTTTTACTTTTGAGGATCAAAAAGAACTTGCAATCATATTCAAAGAATTGACAAAAAGACGGTGTAAAGTCTTGCTTAGTAACTCAAATACGGATGAAATTAGAAGGCTTTATTCAGACTTTTCTCATCTCACTGAGGCGGCCATTGTAAATAGATCTATCAATTCAGTTGGCTCTAAGCGGATAGGACACAAGGAATTGTTGATAAGGAATTATGCATGATTAGGAAAAGTAATTTTGTTTCATTAGTATTGGAAAACAAGAAAAAAGTTGTCATGAACAAACAAAAGAAAGTTTTTTTCATATACCTAATATTGGTACGGTAATAAAGTTAAGGATTGTAATGCGATAAAACTAGATTAGTTTTTGAGACTCAATAATCGTTACTATATCTTTAGCAATGGACCATTCTTCTTACTAATGTATAGAAAAGAAAATAATAGAAATAAGTGGAAGAAATCTTATTATTTCTTATTTTTCACATCATAAAAACTACAAAATATATTCCTGCAATAATTATTGGTTAATCTTATGGGTTTCGTATTGGCATTATATTACATCACTGCATTTATAACCATGTAGACAAAATTATTTTCGTATGAATTCGCATTCAAGTGACACATCCAGCAATAGTGTATTTCTTTCACCTAGATCAATTGCAATAATTGGTGCCTCCGAAAAACCAGGAATAGGAAAGGCAATTTTTTCTAATATCAAAAATGGCTATAAAGGAAAAATTTATCCTGTTAGTCCCACTAATGAGTATGTATTTGGAATCAAGGCATACAAAAGTGTCCTTGACATACCGGAAGATATAGATCTCGCTGTGGTGGCCACTCCAAACAAGATTGTCCCCAAGGTAATGGAAGAAGTAGGAATGAAGAAAATTCAAGGTTCTATTATTGTTTCAGCTGGATTCAAAGAAGTAGGCGAACAAGGCGCCAGTCTTGAAAGGGAAGTCGCTACGATATGTAAGAAATATGGCACTAGAGTCATTGGTCCAAATTGTTTGGGTATAATGAGTTTATCAAAACAAAACATGATGAATTCTACGTTCTTGAAAATTACTCCAAAACACGGGAATATTGCTCTCGTATCACAAAGTGGAGCTATTTGTGCTGCTACCGTTGAAGATGCCATGGCACAGGGAATAGGTTTCTCAAAAGTAATCAGTATGGGAAATAAAATAGATGTTGATGAAAATGATATATTAGAATTATTGTGCCACGATCCTGAGACTTTAGTGGTCATCATGTACTTAGAAGATATTCATGATGGTAGAAGATTCATGGAAATTGGAAGGAAAATAACGAAACAATACAAAAAGCCTATAGTTGTCATAAAGGCTGGAAGAACCCCAGAGGGTGCAAAAGCAGCAATGTCTCATACTGGTGCTTTAATGGGAGCTGACGAAGTATATGATGCATTATTTTTGCAGAGTGGCGTAATTAGAGTTGATACAATGCAAGAACTTTTTGATTTGGCAACTGCGTTTTCAAAACAACCAGTTCCTAAAAATGACAAGGGTACAGTAATTGTATCGAATGCAGGTGGACCTGCCATAATATCCACAGATGCATGTTCAAAATATGGAATGAAATTAGCTGATTTAGGCACATCAAGAGAAAAAATCGCAAAGGTCATACCTCCACACGGATCCGCAAGAAACCCAGTCGATATTGTGGGCGACGCGGATTTTAATCGATTTGAAAAGGTCTTAGATGAAGTGGTCTCAAATCCTAACGTAGGATCGATTGTTACAATGTGTACTCCTTCAGCTACTCTGGATTATGATGATCTTGCAAGAACCATAGTCAAGACTACAGCAAATTCTGGGAAAACATCTCTTGCAGCACTTATGGGTCTTGCAGAGGGAACAGAAAATAAACAAATTCTTTCCGATGGTGATATTCCCCACTTTCCATATGCAGAACCAGCAATAAGGACATTGAAAGCTATGTATGATTTTTCTAATTGGATTACAGGAAAGGAAACAGAAATTAAAAAATTTGATGTAGACAAGGAAAAAGTCAGGCAAATTTTTGATAATGTAAAGAAGGATGGAAGAAAGAATCTTTTGGAAGAAGAGGGTTACGATGTACTGAATGCATATGGATTTCCAAGACCAAAAAGTTATCTCTGTACTAATCAGGAAGAATGTGTAAAGAGCGCCGAAGAAATTGGCTATCCCATAGTTATGAAAATCGTATCACAAGATATAATCCACAAATCAGATGCTGGAGGAGTAAAAGTAGGTCTTAAAAATATGCAACAAGTTTCATCCTCCTTCAATGAAATAATTGCCAATGCAAAGAATTACAAGAAAGACGCAAAAATTAAAGGAGTACTTGTACAGCAGATGATAGAATCTGCCAGAGAAACAATTCTTGGTGCAAAACACGATAAGCTTTTTGGTCCATTAATCATGTTTGGTCTGGGTGGAATCTATGTTGAGGCCCTCAAAGATGTGGTATTCAGGTTAGCTCCTATTGATGAACAAGAAGCAATGAAAATGATAGAATCAATCAAAACTTTTCCTATACTGAAAGGTATAAGGGGACAACCGCCATCTGATATAAAGGTATTAGTAGATTGCCTCCTTCGACTATCTCAATTGGTGACAGACTTTCCTGAAATAACAGAATTTGATATGAATCCATTGTTGGTACTGGAAGAGGGAAAAGGAGCTTGTGCAGTTGATGTAAGAATTGGCCTTGCCTGAATTACTAATATGGAAATATTTTAATTCCCAATTTTCTAATCTAACTATTCGTTTGTAATCTTTTTACCACATTCAGCACAAAATACTGCATCGCTTTCATTCTGATAACCACAATAAGAACATTTACCTAATTGATTCGATTCTGAAGATTTTGAATTTTCAAGCAAAATTATATCACCAATTTTGGAAATATTTTTCCACGCAATTTCGACATTTTGATTGTTGCTCTTTTTGGGAATCTTGAGATTTATCTCCATTTTACCTTTGGAAGTTCTTTTGAGACCAATTTCCTGAACATTACCAATCAACATCGCATCCCAGTCATATGCAGGCATCCCGACAAGGGATTGAATCGAAATAAATTCATTTTGCATAACTGATGTGGAAGAGGATGAGGAACTCGTAGTCGTGCTGGTGCTTATATTGGTATTTTTTGTTTCTGATTCTTGAGGTGTTTTTGACAGTTTGGATAAATTAGATTCTTGTCCTTGTTGTAATTCTTCTGGCGCATCAAATTTTCTATATTGTGCAATTGTGCTCTTGCATGAATTACATTTGTATTCCCCTTTTTCATACAGGGTTACACCTTCACCAAGATCTTCATTAGGATTTTCAAAATTGATGCTTGGTGATCCCTCATAGTCTTTATCACATTTATTACAGTGGTACTTGACAAATCTGTCAGAAGGAAGTCTTCCTATACCTGCCAAAAATAACTCCGGCCCTCCTAAATTTCCTCTCTTCTGCTCCTCATCTGTAATATTGGCAAGCACAAAACCGCCAGAACCACGTAGTTTTTTCTCCCGCAGATCTTGATTTTGACCCTGATCTTCCATCATATTTTTTATTATCACTTCTGTTGAATTTAAATTATCAAGTCTAAACTATTCTAAAAACAAACTTGGTAGTAAGTGGTGAAAATTGTTAGTCGAGATAACGATTAATTTCAATACTGTTTGATCATACTTTTGTATCATCACACTTATATCTCCGATAAAAGCTCATTGCCTTAACTAAAGATACGGCAGGTAAGTTAAGTAAAAAACAAGTAAACCTTTCCAGATCTTCCGTAACTTTTGTCAAAAACAAGATTTGAATTAAAAATGGTTTCATTTGAAGAATTAGGTCTAAATATGTCCATAGTTAGGGCAATTAAAGAAATAGGAATGGATAACACATTTCCAATCCAAGAATATTGTATTCCACTTATTTTAAAAGGTAAAGATGTGATAGGACAAGCACATACTGGCACAGGAAAGACAGCTGCTTTTTCTCTTCCGATAATACATAGAATAAGGGGAAAAGGACCAATCCAGGCTCTAATTATTGTTCCAACAAGAGAATTGGCCATGCAGGTCACAAGTGAAATTAAAAAGTTTTCAAAATATATGGGAACAAGATGTTTAGCCATCTATGGAGGACAGAGCATTAACATACAAAAAGATCAACTTAGAAGGGGAGTACAAATTATCGTTGCAACACCAGGCAGACTAATAGATCATTTAAAGCAAGGTACGATTCAACTGGAAGATGTAAATTATGTAATTCTAGATGAAGCCGATAGAATGCTTGATATGGGATTTATAGATGATATAAAATTCATTCTATTTTATGTAAATGAAAAAAGACAGACATGTTTATTCTCAGCAACGATGCCTGTGGAAATTTTAAGATTATCTCGTGAATATATGAAAGATCCACAACAAATTAGACTTAATGAGGCAGAAATTAGTTTAGAGACTATCGATCAATCTTATCTTATTGTGGAAGAACGAGAAAAATTTAAACATCTTTGTAATTTTATTAAAAATAGAGAAGAAGGACAACAGACTATTATTTTTGTTGCTACAAAACAAAGAACTCAGAGAATAGCCGATGATTTGAATAGACAAGGATTTCGGGTAATTACAATTCATGGAGATCTATCTCAAAGACAGAGAGATTATTCAATGCATAGATTCAAAAATGGAAGTGAAGATATACTCGTGGCCACTGATATAGCTGCAAGGGGAATAGATGTACCAGCTGTGGGCAATATTATTAATTATGATATACCTGAAGACCCACTGATATATTTCCATAGAATCGGTAGAACTGCAAGAGCAGGCGGAAGTGGTAAAGCAATTTCATTAGTTTCAAGTAGTAGATATGAAGATTTTTCGAGGATTTTAAAACGTACAGAACTACCAATCAAGAGACTGAACGACGAAATAGGAATTGAAGTTCCCACATTATATGTCAGTAGAAACAGAGTTAATAGGCAAAGATCCTTCGAGTACAATAGTCAAAATAGAAGAAGATTCGGCGGCATTAATAGAGGGATTAATAGGGGTCGATACCATTCTGGCAGACAGTATAATAATAGTCAATATAAAAGAGGATAAGCAAGGAAAAAAGATATTTTAGAAAATAACAACAAACATTATTTCAATAAGGTATTATAAAAAAATAGACCTAAAAAAAGTTAGATAGGAAATTTTCCATAGACTATACTCACAATTTAACAGTCATTAAATTGTTCTGTATTCGTAAAACGTAGCGCAAATACATCTCAACATTTGAGATGAATTTTTGGGTAGTAAGTTGTTCTCATTATGGTTCATTATTTACAGATAATCTAGTCGAAATGGGCTGCCCAAGCCGTTCCATAAGACCTTCTATTTACAGACCGTAGAAATAATTTTATCGTTTGAAGATAACATAAAACCATTTTATTGTTTGTTGAGCTTAAAATAACACGTCAATCCGTAAAAACGTCTCACCTGATGGGTTCATCATGTCTTTGAAGCCTAACTCCAATGAACCCATCAGTGCAACTAATTTATGATTTGTTGGTCAAAATTCTAATGGATTAGTTTACTTTGAAAAATAATGGTAGTAATTAGTAAGCCGCCTAGATAAGATTCTCCTAGAAGATTTCATCCAAGTTGTTATATAGTTAATCCCGGTAGGATTTCCTACGTACGCTTAAGCACAAGCAACTGGTGGGGTTATTGGTTGTGACTTGTTCATCACTCAATCAAATAATTCCTGCAATCAGTTGCCAATTTAGTTATTAAAGCAAGTCACGCAAAATTCCAGATGATAAGAGCAAGTTCCAAACCAGTCCAGCCTACAGAATATCCATATTTCTAATGGTATGATTCTCCAGATAGTAATAGTTCTTCTTTTTACATTCCTTTCAATCCAAATCTTATTCGAGAATATAATTAATGCTCATCTAATAAGTCGATAAACTTAATTATTATTCATCATACTAGTAGCTAGATGCTTACTAGCAGTTCAAAATACATTACCATTGCTACAGTGGTTTATCTAGTTGCTTTTTTTGCATTTGCTTCAGGACTAGTAAATTCAATTATAGAAGGCGCACGATCCAAAGATTTTATTATTCCTTCGAGATCGATTCAGACTATAGGCGAAACTATTGTAATAGTTGTGATACTATTTATGGGAATGTTTGGTGCATATTTGCTTTATAATTCAGGGAAAACAACTACATTAAAGAGTCAATGGGGACTTTTAGCAGGAGGATTTACTGTTCTCACTATTGCATTGATTGTTGGTTTCAGCATAGTTAAGATTAAAATACTTGGCTAAGTCCATCTTAGGACTTTATCTTTTATGGTAAAATTTTTTTGATCCATCTTTGGATGTCCTAGGATTGTAACTGAAAGATCATTAAGATCTCTAATTTTCACATAAAAATTCAAAGAACTTTTCTTACTAAGAAGTCTATTGCTTGTTACCACTTCTTTTCTCTTATAACGGATCATACTCGTTACTAAAAATGGGATATTGAAATGTGATGTATGTTTTAAAAGCATCATAAGAAAAAAATAAAGTAATCGATTCAAACTTCCAATTTTTACTCTATTGTTTGAGCTCAGCATTATCTTATTATAAAAAAGATTGTAAAATGAATTTATAGAATCAAAAATAATTAAACAACATTCGTTCATTGATTTTATTATATCAACTATAATTAAATCTAAAATATCTTCAGATGGGAGATATATTTTCAAAGCGTTAGATTGAGATTGGTAAATATGATCATCTGTTTTTTGTATTTCCATGGAAGGAATCAATCGAGCCTTGGCATAAGAAGTAAATGCTGCATCAAGGTCTATGTAAACTATCTTACTGTGCTTGTCATTATGGTGTTGATTCTGAAATTCTAATATAATTGATGCAATTAGACATATTTTTGCATAAGGATCATCATAAATCAAAGTATTAAATCCACTATTAGCCAGTATTTCAGAAATCATGATACTTATTATAATCAATTATTAAAAGGGGGTTATAATGGATTATGACGAATCAATGGAAAAAGACATAGAATTAATACCTAAGGATTTTCCAGTTACGAAAAAAAAGATCTATATGAACTGTGGTTCATTTGCTCCAATGCCACTGTATACGATAAAGTCAATTACTGATTTTCTAATAAGATGCTCCGAAGAAGGACCAGACTCAACCGCTGCTCAAGAATATATTACATCGCTTATGAAAGAGCTTCGAATTCTTGTAAGTCGGCTCATAAACTGTGAACCTGAAGAAATAATCTTTACTCAAAGTACTACTGAAGGAATAAATTACGTAGCATCAGGTCTTAATTGGAAAAAATCAGACATAATTATTGCAAGAGGCGGACTTCATGAACATTATGCTAATTACTTTCCATGGTTAAATATTTCTAAAAAATACGGTGTTAAGTTGGAAGAAACTAAAATTGATAATAACGGATTCTTCGATCTTGACAAGATTGATAAAATTGCAAAAAACAAGAACACAAAACTGATAACCCTAAGTCATGTTCTTTATAATAATGGTGCAATAATGCCCGTTGAAGAAGTGGGCAAAATTGCAAAAAAGCAAAACATGTTATATTCTATTGATGCAGCCCAGTCGATAGGTACAATTAATGTAGATGTAAAAAAAATAGGATGTGACTTTCTGGCTTTTCCTGGTTTCAAGTGGATATGCGGACCACCGGGCATCGGAATCTTTTATTGTAAAAAAGAATCTGCAGAGATGCTAACTCCTAAATATATTGGAGGTGAATCTGCAATTATTACCAAAGAAAAAAACTTGGTATATACTAGTTCTCCACAAAAATTTCAAACCGGTTTTAGAAACTATGTCGGTATAGCTGGACTTGTATCCTCATTAAAGTACATTCAACGCTTAGGTATTAACAATATAAGAAAAATGAATATGGATGTAGCCAATGAGATAATTAAGGGGCTAGGAAAGATTCGTGGCATCTCCATCTTTGGACCTGAAGATGAGAAGCTCAGAACATCAATCGTATCTTTCGTCATAGATTCTGTCAGTCCAAAGATTACAGTATCTAGTCTCCAAGAGAAAGGAATAATTGTTGCAGAGAGGGATATTGTTGGAGGTGGAAAGAAAAAGGCAGTAAGAGCATCTCCACATTTCTTCAATACATCAAATGAGGCATCCACATTTATTCAAGATATTAAAATTATTCAGAACATGTTGGGTTGATTCTTTTTATCTTTTCCCGCCTGACCTTCTATTACGATCATTGTCAATGTTGATCTAACCTTATCTATTCTTCTGACGTGCCATGTTATCGTTTCTCTAAGCTTGTCCATAGTATCTGCAGAAATCTTTACGATTATATCATACACTCCATAGACTCCGCTTACCTCACTTACTCCAGGCAGCTTTTTTATTTCTTGTAATATTTCCTCCTCAGAACCAAGATCACAATTTATTAAAACATACGCTGTTGGCATACTACTAGACTATAGTTTAGGCAGTATTAAAACTCGATGTAAATTTAAGATATCTCATTCTGTTTTCCTATTCCCAAATTTTAGATTTGGTTTATCAATGTATATTTTGTATTTCTTATTCTACTGATAAACGCTTGTCAACAGCAATCGCTCTTATAGGTGAGCCGGACGCGCCAAATAACTTGAGTGGTGTTATTATCAATGTAAAATATTGCCTGTTTAACTTGCTCAAATTACACAGATTCTCCACAACTAATATTTCCTTAGATAATAATATTTTATGTGCAGGATAATTGTTATCCGAACCTCTATCAATACTAGGTGAATCTATACATACAGCATTTACTTTCTTATTAACCAGATATTTCGCTGCATCCTCTGCAAGCCCAGGATTGTGACTAAAAAAATAGTCCTTATCTACTTCATTCTCCCACAAAGTGGAAAATACAATGGTGTCTCCTTCCATTATGCTGACATTAGATGTTTCTATTTCACTTGCGGTAATTAGTTGATCGGATCCTTTCTTTATCTTAATTAGAATAGCTTTAGAAATGAATCTGCTAACTGCAATTTTGTCAATTGATGAAACATCTCTAGCAAAATGAGATGGAGCATCCATATGAGTGCCTGTATGAGTGCTCATAAAGATCACCTCTGAATCATAGTTATGAACATCCATTTTAGTCCAAGTAATAAATTTGGGTAATGGGGAACCTGGAAAGACTTTTGTGTCATTTTTTACTTCTCTAGTTAAATCTAATATCATCGGTAAGCATATCTAGTTATGATTTATTCATATTTCTTTTCCCCTTACGACTGGATCTAATTATTCCATTCACAATGATAATACTCAAGAATCCCAATGAACCCATCAACAGATAGAAGACTGCTTTATCAGCTATTCCAGTTACTTCGTCTATGATCATTTCTAATGCCATTTGGAATTAAGATCAATTAATAATTGAACAAATAAAATATTTGCTATCAGTTCATTATTCATTTAATCCAAGGCAACAATTATTACTAAAAAAATCATTGACGGAAAATAAAGAAATTATATTAATTTACTTTAGTAGTTTCATATCATCATATTATTCGTTTTATTTTAACCAACTCCAAATTTGAATTCCTCTAATTGCACACTGTTTTCTAATAATTTGCCTTGCTCTTCTTGCAGCCTCAACCTCATTGACTGATTTTGTTCTTAAAAATTGTATCAATAATTCTTCATAAAGTTTTTTTGCTCTCTCTTCAGAAAATTCTTTGTATACTTTCTTATCACTTGAATTATTTGATATTTTTTTTGTTGTCTTTTCATCTTGAATCATAGACTTATCTAATCCTTTTAATTCTGCATATTCTAATTTACAATCATGACAATTTTCATCAAAAAAACTCTTATGCATATTACATGGAGACAACTAACTAATATTATTAAAAGTTAGATTTAAGGGAAGTGTATGTATAAAAGATAACATTCACATTTAACTAACTAAATCAAATATTAAATCTTATTTTTAAGAACCTTAAACTTAAAATGAAGATTGGTAATGAGCAGGTAGGATAGTGACGAGACTATCAAACTTGGAATTGTCGAACCTATTGTTGGTAGCTGTGATATATATACTGGAGAAAGCTGGGAAAGTAGATAATATAATACCGCTCCCATAAACCATGACACGATAGCAGGATATCCTATCTTGATCAGGTTGTTACCATACATCATATCATTCTGATATCTACCCCGCTTAAGTACGAAATAGTCGGTTAGCAAGACTCCAAATAAGGGAATAAACAGGGCCCCTATGAACAACAAAAATTGTTCATACCCTTCAATTGATATAAAGATAGATAGAATAGTACTTACAATAGAAAATGCAATGATTAGATGTCGTTGATTTAGATTATGAAAAATACTTTGTGAAGAAATCGCCGCAGAATATATATCTGCAAATGCATTATCTACCTCATCCACAAGCATAACCAACAGAATAAATCCGAATAAGATTGCCTGAATTGAAATAATAATCGATGAAATATCTCCAAATCCCAATAACAATCCCCCAAGATAAAAAAGGATATTTGTTAATGAAAACCCAACTAAAGTTCCTACAAAGGCACCTTTACTTTTCTTTGCAAATCTGTTGTAATCAGAAACAAGGGGCATCCAAGAGATAGGCATGGCAATTACAATATCAAGAGCAACAAAGAATGACATATCGTTACCAGCCACGGATATCGCATTTGGAAGATTTTGAGATAACAGACTGATTAAGATTATAATTGTAGATCCATAAACTATCCATATTGCAAACTTTGATAGCCATTGTTTTACCAAAAATAGAGGACCAAAAATACAAAAAAGGGTAATAATTACTCCAAATATAATATTCCATACAAACGTAACGTGTATATTTGTTAATTGTTGGGCAGCTTTTGATAGTATTAAAATCTCAAATGTAGTCCAACCAATAAGTTGTATTACATTTAGTATAGCGGCTAGATATGAACCGTACAATCCAAAAGCTGGTCTTATTCCAATAAGAGATGGTACGGCATGATCACTTCCTATTTTTCCTGCCATTGATAAAAGGACGGAACCAGCAATTGAACCAATTATTATTGCAAGTAATGCATGATAAAATGGAGCATCGGACAAAAAGGACCCAGCAGAAAAAACTAATAAACCTACACCAAGACTAGACCATAAAATAAAGTAGTCAAAACCTCCAAGAATTCTATGTTTTGGTGGAACAGGATCGATTCCCCAATTTGGTAGTTTAGGGACCATATGGTGTTGATTACTTTTTAATAAATATAAATTAATCAAACAAAATAATTTAGTCTAATTTGACGATACAAAAACTAAATCAAAAATCAAACTGATTTAATATATATATCATAAATTTTTTACGTAATGTTAAAATGCTAAAACTGCGTATATAATAGTATGTCAATTTGCATAATGTGTCTCAAACTATATGATGAAAAGGATGTAAATCTTCAACGAAAAATAGTAAATGACGAAGATTTTTGTAATGAATGTTGGAGTGAATTTATGAATATTGAATGATATCAGTTAAAAATGTGATTATTTTTGATTATGTAAATAAGATCAACTAAGAATTCCATTTTTTCTTCTTAATATCATACTCCTCTCTCGAATACCTAATAGTCGCTGGATGGCCAATAACAAGGACATTAGGAGGCACATTTTTTGTTACAACTGCTCCCATTGCTACCACGCTGTTTTTTCCAACACTTATGCCGGCCTTAAATACCGCTCTTCCTCCAATTATCGCACCGTCCTCCACTATCACTCCAGTCATTTTTGGACTCATTGGATAAGGATCATTTGTGAAAGTTACACAAGGGCCGATGAAAACATTTTTTCCAATTGTAGTTAAAGGAGGAATATAAACAGAACCTTCAATTCTTGTATTGTCTCCTATTTTTACATTATAATCTATATGTACAAGTGAACCAATTGATACATTGTCCCCTATCTCAGTATTGTTACCAATATAGCTGAAATGCCAAATCTTTACATTCCTTCCTATCTTTGCACTTTTTGAAACAAAGTTTATTAAATTATTATTGTCCTTTTCCATATTTTGTCAATTCTACTATAATTAATGTCATACTATATCTACATTCAATTTATAATTCCTTCATAATTTCTCATGTACAAATACGACATTTACAAATGCCATGGATTTCCATTTTTTGTGATTTTATTGGGAATTTTTTCCTGCCATTTTTGTAAAAATTCAATATCTTTTTCTTTTTCACGAAGCTCATCTGGTAACATAACTGGAATTTCTTCAATTATGGGATAAAACCTTGAACATTGTGAACAAAATAGCACTCCCTCCTTTATCACAGTTTCATTAATAGTTATATCTTCGGTAGTATCAATTTCAAACAATTCTAATGGATAGGATTTATCTATAGGACAGGCTAGAATGTCTAGCATTGATCTTCTCATAATTATGTCTTGATTATCACAACTTATTATTTCATTTCAATTCCAAATAAATTGGTGACCCAGTATCACTTGAAAGAAGTGCCGCCTCAGCCACTTTTGTAACATTTGTTGCTTCCTCAGAAGTAACTAGGGGCGTTTTCCTTCTTCCTTCTATTACATCAATAAAACTCTGTAATTCTAATATAAGAGGCTCTTGAAACTGCTGTCTTCGAGGGATAATGGTTGCGTCACCTTGATCAATTTTTATCTCCTGAGTAATAAAATCACCATTTACAGTACCTTCAGTACAAACAGCTGAAAATGTTCTCACTTTCTTTGGTGTGACCCAATTTGAGGCAATTATCGCAACCTTTTGATCTTCAAATCCTAGCATTATTGTTGCAAAATCCTCGTACGAATGGAACTTTTTCCCCGCTCTGGCAAAGACCATTTTTGGACCTTTGCCAAAAAGAAACATTGCAGTATCAATGTCGTGAACGGATGTATCATATATCACACCTACATCCTTGATGTGTAAAGGCATTCTATTTTCCCTGTGGAACTCCATCATCAAAAGATCACCGTAAGCTTGTTCTTCAATTATCTTCTTCAAATCCTGAACAGCAGGATTAAACCTTTCAACATATCCACAGGTTAAAACCACCTTGGCCTTTTCCGACAAGTCCGTCATCTCTTCACATTCTTTTGAAGAAAATGAAAGAGGTTTCTCCACAAATACATGACAACCATTTTCAATTACATCCTTTACTACTGATAAGTGAGATTTGGTTGGTGTGCATACTAAACAGGCATCCAATCCTCTTTCATTGGAAAAAAGATCCTTTATAGATGAATAAAATTTTGTATTATATTTTTTTGCGATTTCTTTTGCGCGATCAGCTGATATATCACAAACAGCTTCAAGAACTTCCATATTGTGAAGGACTCTAACATGATTCTTTCCCCAACCACCCACTCCAATCACAGCAATTTTTAGTCCACCGTTTTTGTTTTTTACCAAGTGGGCGTTAGCCATCCCATAAATTTTTCAGATTTTCCAACCACAATCTTTTCATAATTTTCTCTTATACTTCTTGTTACCATTCCCTCTTTTCCATTCCCAACAGCATGTCCATCAATCTTTGTAATTGCAATTATTTCAGCAGCAGTACCCGTAAGAAATATCTCTTCAGCTAGATACAATTCTGTCCTTGAAATTGGACGTTCAACAACTTCATATCCCATGTCCTTCGCAATTATTATGGCAGTATTTCTTGTAATCCCTTCTAATATTGAATCTGATAACTGTGGCGTGTGAAGTTTTCCATTTCTGACAATAAATATATTTTCTCCGGACGCTTCGCTTACACATCCATTCCTATCAAGGAGTATAGACTCATCATATCCATTTCGTCTGCATTCTTGAGTGGCTAATACAGAATTAAGATAATTGCCGGAGGCCTTTGCCATTGGAGGTATAGAATCGTCATCAATTCTTCTCCAGGAAGAAATGCATACGGAGATGCCCTCGCCCTTAAAATATTTTGCAAATGGAAAAATTATGATAGTTGTGTGAGTGGGAGAATTCTTAGTGACATTTAGATCGATTCCGTGTAGGCCAACAAATGTTAATGGCCTAATATAACATGACTCTTTTATAGAATTTTTTCGAATTAATTCTACAGTGGCATTGCAAAGTTCATCAGCAGAAAATTTTGTTGAAAAGGAATAAACATCAGCCGATTTATGAAGTCTTTCCATATGTTCCTTAAGTCTGAATATATATAAATTATCATCAGATGAGTATGCACGTATGCCTTCAAAGACTGCTGTTCCATAATGTAGGGCATGTACCATGATGGGAACCTTGGCTTCTTCCCATTTCAGATATTGTCCATCGAACCAGACTAGGTCTACAGCCTTATCCTTCATAATGGCAAGTCAATAATTGGATAATAAAAGTATTCAAATTTTGTGTATTGAGAACATTTAATTCAGAATACCTTCTGTAGGGAACTTCATTCCAAATATTTTAATAGTTTTGTCTAACGATTGAGCAAATTTTTCGACAATGTTCCAGTTTTCCGTAATTATACGAGCAACGGTCTTTGGTACCATGTTATGCCATGATTCTTCTTTCAAAGTATCTTGAATATTTGTGTCTTTGTGATAATTTGGGTAGTTATTATGATTAGAGTGATCAAAACTATTTTTCGTATTATTGCTATGCTCCTCCTTCCTTAGATTTTCTAGAGCTTCTCTGTACAATAAATCCCTCACATTTGTTGAAGATATTTCGAGTCTTTTTGCCTTAATTGGATGAAGATTATAGAATCGCAAAGCTATTCTTTCAGCTTTGTCCCCCGTATACGAAATAAATCGGTCTTCCAGGACTTCATGGAGAATTCCACTGCGTACTGCCCATGCATACGGAGAAATAATTGGTGGAAGGTATTTGATAAATGGAGAAACAAACTTGTAATTAGGCAAAATTTCTATATTATCGTGACCATCAAACAAGCTTAGTAGCATCTTCTTTCTTAATTCATAGGGAAATGGAAAAGTTCTAGTGTTTGTTTCTCTACCTTTTTTCAAGAAAACTACTGGGAAAACGTAAACATGATAATCTTTAGCTAATTGAGAAATTATTTTTTCATGAGCATTTGTTATTGGATTTAAATGAGCAAGATAAAGTGCAGCAATATTTTCCAATTATTAAATAATTGAGGAAGAGATATAATAACAAAAAGTATAGGAGAAAGCTACCTATGCTTTCTTTACTTCAATTTCTATTGTAGAGACATTCCTTGTTCTGCCATCTTCTGCTTGGAGAGTTTCTGAGCCAATCCTAACATCACCTATTGTATATCCTGCATTTTCCATTCTCTTGAGAATTATTTGTGAAACATCGACTGCTCTTCCAATACTTAAACCTCTTGCTTTGATGGTAACTGTTGGTTGATTAGCTAGTTGAATAAGTGTAGAGGTTACATACGCCATCAGAGGTTTCTTACCTATGTATATCGAATCGCGGGGTCCATCTCTTTGTGGTTGTGTATTCTGTGTATTCTGTGTATTCTGTTGTACTTCAGACATAAAAAACCGTTAGTCCAAAGGATAATTTAAATCTAAAAGATGCTATTTGATTTAAAAAATATTAGTATCATAATCAGTCAGGTTGATGCAATATCCGCCCTATGAAAGTTCCTGATGCTTAGATGTAAATATAATCATAATCGAAATTCCTCAATTTCACGATTATATATCTGGTTTACGTTTGTACCAGTAATTGAAAAAGAAAGCTATAAAAAATGAAACTAATGCTGCAGATGGACAGAGTGAATCCATCACAAACGAAGATCCTAACATCACAAACGAAGATCCTAAGATCGTCCAAAATGCAGAATCTAACTCTGAAATTCCAACAACTAACAATAATATTGAATCGATGAATGCGGAGAAAACAACCAAAAAATCAAACTCAAACGTCAAAATTGAAGACTATGACTTGATTGTCAACAGTCTAAAGGATGCCACTACTTCATTCAAAGATGGAATTTTGTCAATCAGCAAGAAAGCCCAAGAAATAAGAGATAAGGCCGAAGAAACTTTTACAGTAGGCGCAAAGAAAGATGCACGAGATATCCAAGCTCTTGGCAGTTATGTAGAAAATGTCATCAAGGGTTTTGAAGATACTATGAGTGAAATTAAGAAGAGAAATTATAGTGATGAGGAAAAGCTCTTGAAGGGTTATAAGAAGCTACTAGAAGAACAAATTAATTTCATTAATGCAAGAATAGAACTCGTAAAGAGACTTAAATCTAGATAACCTACAATAAAAATAGAATAGTACAGCATATTTTTACAAAAATAAGACTCATACATATACAAATTTACCGTTGTATAGAAACAATAAGATGCGATTTACAATCATTTCATAATATTCATATTATGACATATATTTTAGCTTAAGAATATTTAAGGGCACGAATATACTCAGTACTGGAAATAGATGACATATTTATTCACAGGAATAAATCAAAATAGAATATCAATCGTATTATCAATTCTTACAGTTTTTGCAATTTTTCACATAATGATTGGATTCATTGAATATAACATAGCTTTTGGTTCATTCCACGAGAATCCAATGGTTCCAATACCTATTTCAGAATCAGAATTTCTGACATATGATGATATTATTACCGGGTTTAGCATAAAATATCCTCCTAATTGGGAGAGAGCCCAACACATTGACAAATCGGTTACATTTCTTGCTCCTAGAGAAAGTAATTCAGATATAAATCCGGCAGGTCTTGGTATTATGGTTAAAGAAACAGTATCAAATACCACAAATACGACACTGGCTTCAGTCACTCAAACACAACTAAGCACTTTGAAAAATCTATATCCTGACATCAAGGTACTGGAATCCATTGAAACTACATTTCTAGGGCACCCTGCACATATGATTATCTTTACAGCAACTGATAATACACAAAATATGCGAAAGGCAATGCAGATATGGTTTAAAGAAGAAACAAAGGCATATCTGGTGACGTACAAATCAGATAACGAGAGATTCTCAAAATATCTGCCGACTATTGATAAGATGTTGAATTCTTTTTATACATACAAAAATTAGCTAAAATATGAGCTTTATTCATGTCTGGTGAAATTATTTGGCTTATTTGACGAAACATACATCATAAATCACTAAATTACTGAATTAGCGATTACCTATTTTTTACTCCTCAGGAAGTTTTGAAATGCTTAAAAGATCCTCTATATTTTCTTCGCTAACACCTTTTTTGGTCAGCTCTTTTCTCAGTTTCTTTTTATCCTTTATCTTCTGAGGCACATTTCTGGTAAACTGAGTTATATAGTCAATGAATTGGGGGTCATCAATGGTGGCATTATTAAATTCAGTACTTTCATTTACCGTTAACGATTCATAATTAGGATTTATTATAATTGAGTTTGTTAATTCAGTTTGCTTAAGATCAGCACCACCAAGATCAACGCCCACCAACCGGGCACCCCCAAGGTTGGCCCCCACCAACCGGGCACCCCCAAGGTTGGCCCCCACCAACCGGGCACCCACTAAATGAGCATCCCTTAGATTTGCTCCCCAAAATCGAGTGCTCACTAGATTAGCCCCCCAAAGTCGGGCGCCACCAAGATCAGCACCACCAAGATTGGTGCCCACGAGCCGAGCACCGCTTAAATTAGCACCCATCAAATCCGCACCGCTTAAATTAGCACCCATCAAATCCGCTCCATCTAGGTCGCTACCGCTTAAATTAGCACCCATCAAATCCGCATCTCTCAGGTCCGCATCTCTCAGGTCCGCATCTCTCAGGTCCGCATCTCTCAGGTCCGCATCTCTCAGGTCCGCATCTCTCAGGTCCGCATCTCTCAGGTCCGCATCTCTCATAGTTAAAATCTTAAATTCTATTGCTCTCTTATCGTTGAATTCATTAATCTTTCCACTTTGTAGTAACTTTACTGCTTCATAGTTTATGCTTTTTCTGTGCATAGTACTTGGTTCAATAACCACCTCTATTGCACGTCTATATACACTCCAATCCTGTATGTTCCTCAAAGTACCTGAATTTCGTACCAAAAAATTCCATAAATCTGAATCTGTCTTAAAATCACGCAATACTTTCCATACTTTCATATCACCTTCATCTTTTTTTCCTTCATACAAATCCAAACTCTTAAAACGTGTTTCGTCATCCATCTTGAGATATTTATCTAATCCTTTAAAGAAAGTTTGATCTGATTTTACTAATATATTATAAAACTTATTCCATCGTAAATGAATTGCTTGTATTACTAACAATTCTTTTGGTTCAAAATTTTTCTTACTGGAAAAAATTAATTCTTTTGGTTCAAAATTTTTCTTACTGGAAAAAATTTCATATGCAACAATAAAGTTGTTCAGGAATCTCTTAATTTCTCTTGGGTTGTTATCTACTGCCACAGAAATTAGCTCTATATTTTTATCTATAACTTCTTTGAATTTCTCATGAATCATACCTTTTTTTATAAAGTCTCTGACTAATTTTACAATATCCTGATTACTCCATTTCGGTAAAGTTATAGGGACTTGAATTAGGTTTTTAATATAATGTTCTCCTTCGTTACTAGTTTCATTATTTTCTATATCACTTAATTTAACCATCATGTCTTGACTTATTCCAATAATGCAAATAAAGCCGTCAATATCATGAAACACTCTTATGAATTCTAATATTTCAAGAGCCTTCTTTGGAGAACATTTTTCCAAATCATCAACAAATACAATGATCCTGAAGGCAGGATTATCTAGGCGCAAATTCTTTATTTCTTTCCTGATCTCCTCAAAACCAATAAAATAGACAGTATCCCTATCTAATTCTGCTATTAGTTGAATCTTTGAATTAAATTCTTTCTTAAAAGAATCAAACATTTCTTGTGAAATTTCATCCTCTTCTGATACATATTTTGTTATTATAGACGTTAGAATGTCTGAAGTCTTCTTAAGAAAACTTATTGCACTTGTTTCTAATTTCTGTTTTAAATCTTCGAATCGTTTCTCAGCCGGTAACGCATACGCTATAGTTTTCAACATTGAAACTAATGCAAATTGTTCCTGTTTATATCGCCATGCTTCGAGTCTTACTATGATTAAATCCTTCTCAGTTTGAAGGGCTTTATCAATAGAATTTATTAAAGTTGTCTTTCCAGTCCCCCAACCCCCAAAAATTCCCATGGTAAATTTTGGATAAGAGTTTTTTACTATGGTGACTATGGCATCACGATATAAATTGAAATCAAGAATCGGGTCAATCGCTATATCGTCCGTTAAGATCAATCCCCTTTGAAATAATTCATCCTCTCCAGACAAAATCACATCTTACTTTAAACTTATTTCATTTTTAAGTATTTGTTGTTGATGTAAAGGTAAATAGTATATTTTGAAATTTCATTCCCATAATAATTTAGATTATGTATCAGCTAACAGTATTTAACAACTAAAATAATAAAAATCAAACGAAATCCGAAGGCAATTCAGAAATTATTGGATCGCGAAGTTCAGATCTCGATTTGAATAGTTTTGGCGATGGATTCATCAACATATTGATCAATTTTTGGATTAAATTTATACTTATACATATGAATCCAGATGATTACTAAGTTAAAGACTTGTGGCATGAATTTCAAAACTTTTTAGATAAATTGTTAAATAACGATATCCAAATATGGTAAATATTATAAAATAGTAACACTCCATTAGGAAATTCTTTGCTATCTTAATTCAGTAGATTCCTAACTAATATTTTCTACTACTGAAGAGGATTAATAGAATGTCCTATTATGCTATCGCCTTTTAACATAATACAGCAAGGACACTTTTTATCCATACACACTGCTGCTTGTTCATGTTTACAAACAGAGCAAATACAAGGTTGCTCTTGTATCTTGCTTAACTCTTCAAATTCTTTCTTTTCTTTCCGCGATCTTTCATCAGCATACAGCCATAAGAAAACCACGGGTATTCCAATTGCGAAGAAAATTATCATTGTTCGCACAGGGACTCGTAAAACAAACAATGCCAATCCAAAAATCAAAGCCCCTATACCAAGGGTTGCAAGCCAGCGATTCGTAAGGTTATCCATATCCATATTCAAACCATTTCCTACCTAACATATGCTGGTTCCTTATCGGATTGTTCACGTTGATCATCTCTAAATTCTTCATTCGAACTACCATCGTCTGATACCACGTTTTTCCTTTTCCTTTTCCTTCGTAGCATTCTCACTTCTTCGAGTATTTCTCTCAATTGACCTTCGGAGATCTTTGCTATTCTAGCATCGCACTCTATGCCTCTTGAGTCAAGAACCTCTTCTGTTAGACTAATGATCTCCTCTTTATTCCGTTCTTCATCTTGAGTTAACATATTAGCACTCTTAAAGCGAAAGAACGCAAATTCACTCATCTCTATTATAATTACGGCGTACTTGTTATTATTGATTGAGCTAGTTTACTTAAGGATTGACTCAAACTAAAGACAGTAGATTGTGTATACTCCATTTTGATAATTTACATGATTAGATTATAATTATTTGTCGATGTCTATTTTTGCTGCTTATCAGTCTCAAAAGCCCAATTCCTTTTATATGATTCATCTTGTAGATTGAATCCCTTAAAGAGTTGAAAATAAACTTCTTTGATTATCTTCTGATTATCAATATCCGATTGAATCCATAAGAATTCAAAGATGGAAATCAGGGAGCTGATCTTTATTTCATTATTGGAATAAACACATGGTCCAATTATACGTTCAAAATTTTGATTAGATTTAACTACTGTAGATATGTCAAGAAATGTCCTTCTGTCAAAGATCATTGTTGTCATTTTTGTTTGTAATGCTTTTTGTAAATATTGAACAGAAACATTAGGAAATTTCTTATTAAATATAACTTTTAATTTGTCTTTAATTTTATTATTTTCACTATATACTATTACCCTGACTTTTATACCTCTGCTTGTGGCATCCTGTAATAAATTCAATATTCCTGCTTCCTCCGAATGGGTCAATACTTCGTATTCTGAGAATAGGACTAGTATCTCTTCTATTGATGATGTGATTGATCTTCTGATAAGACCAAGTATCTCTAATGGTTTTGTAATATTATTTGTAAATGATTTTTCATGACCATACTCTATTTCTTTAATTTTCTCTTTGAAAGGTAATGCAATTCTCCAAATGGAATCAAAAAGAAATCTCTGGGCAGATACGAACGACTGATCAGATACATGTAACAACCTTGTTTTATTTTGCGCAGCGGAAAAATAAGCTAAAAATTCGGTTCCGTCGACCAGAATAATATTACATGCAACTAGATCTAAATGTCTAACATCAAAATATTTTACAATTTCTCTATAGAATGAAATATCTTTCATACTTATGTCTGTAATCAATCTTAATTTCAATCCTGATTGTCTGAGATGAATTAACTCCAACAATAGTCTTTCAGGATCAATAACTGCAGAAAAATCGCTATTAAAGAAACAGTCTATACCTATTGTGGTTTTGGATATTATCTTTAATATCTTTTCCATTACCTCAGAGTCTAATTCATTTATTTCAACATCAGCAGGGCAATTATTTGGCAATAAAGTAACATGTATTAAAATTAATTATCATATAAAACATATGTAGCCTTACAATCTATTATTATAATCCACATTTATCATCTAGCAAAATAAATTTAATTTATTTTCTATAAACGACATTCAATTATAGTAGATGACACTATCTTGACACTATCTCGCCCTATGCCAGTATTTTTAGATGTCCACAAGGTTCCTTTTGGAGAGGAGCATTTGAAAGAATTATGTGCCTCTCCTAGGGATGAATTTGGTGTAAGTCACGTCAATCTACTCTACAACAAGGATGCAGATGTTTGTTTTTGTTTGCTTGATGCACCAGATAAAGAGGCTGTTGAAAAACATCATGCAAAAGCTAATGTGAAATGTGAGTGGATAACTGAAGTTACACTTGCCAAAAAAGACTTTGATTCAGATAAGTGAATATTTTTCAAAGTATAGTTCAATGTTCATAAATTAATCAAAATTAGAGATTGATAAAACTTACAACATTACATTAAACCTTCAACAGGAGCAAAGCCATGATAATATGGAATTTGTCCCAATTCATCCTTAGGTGGAATCTCTACAATAGAAATAAGATGGCCCTCAGGATCCTCAATAATTGCATGTTTTCCGAAAGATTCTTGGGTAATCTTTTTATAAAATTTGACTTGCTTATCTTCCAGCTTTTTACACACAGATTCCAAGTTACTGATATTGAATCCCACTAGCATATTCGACAATCCCTTCTGTTTGATTCGTGTAGGATGCAACGCTAGTACTGCACTTTGTCCCTCATTTTGGAATTCAACCCAATCCGGTGATTGGTTCTTTATTTTTAATTCAAGCGTATCTCGATAGAAGGCTATACATCTTTCTAGATCCTCAACCAAAAGAATTGCGGCGCCTAGTCGTTTGAACATTTAATTCTATGTTGTTTTCTAAGGACTTAAATTTGATTCGGTTCACCCATTTTTTTGAATAAATTTCATATTGATCCTCTTCATTAAAAATTAAGTATATTGAAGGGAATGAGCGATGAAGAAATTAAGAAATTCCTTATGTTTGGTACTAGGACTGCCAAGTTATCAACCATTTGTAAGGATGGAAGTCCTCATGTAGTTCCAATCTGGTTTGTTCTTGATAACAATGACAATAATGATACTCATATTGTTTTTACCACCGGAAATGATTCATTGAAAGCCAACAATATGATACGTGAGCCACGAGTATGCATTTGTGTGGATGATCAGATTCCGCCTTTTTCTTTTGTGAAAATCGATGGTATAGCTGAAATAAATCAAAAGCCACCTAGAAATGAAATCCTAAAATGGGCGACTAGAATTGCAGAAAGATATATGGGAAAAAATAATGCAGATTCTTATGGTAAAAGAAATAGTGAAAAGGGCGAATTGTTAGTCAGGATAAAACCAACAAGAATAGTAGCAGAAAAGAATATCTCAGAATGGTAATTGATTCACTCAAATGAATAAATGATAATATCCCGAAATAGTATTATGTCTTGTTGTTTAACTTATAGTATGCTTAGCTATGAGCAGCACATTGTAAATGTAGTGGGTGAAGCTGAGGAAGCAATATGTGATTATCGTACTTGCCGCCACAAGCTTTCAGAACATGGCTCATCAAGTCGTATTTGCAGATGCTGTCATCCAAGTAACAAGGCAATTGGAATAAACTTTCCATAAACTACGGTAATTTTACAATACTTTTTATTGTGAAATTTTAATAGTAAATTCCAATCCAAAAATATACGCACCAAGCTTACAAATGCTACCCATAAGCAGAAACGTTCTTTAATAAGAATATATTATAATGCCAGCGACCAACATATACAGATGTAATTAGTGTTACTCGATTCAATTATATACTATGGTATTCGGTTAAACATGTTATCCAGTCAAGTAATTTGATTTTAATGAGATCCAAATCTATTCACTTCAATTTATTCATAACGGAATCAACCTTCTCATCCAGATTCTGTTCCTTATCTAATCTTTCATCAATATGCACAATAGAGATGATCCTTTGGATTCCGGAGGACTTGACAGCTTCATGAGCAATATTTATTGCATTCAAAATGTCTACCATATTATTTGATTGAATTTGAGTTCCAAGAGGAGTAAGAGTTGCTTTGAGATCTTTGATTCCACTAATTGCATCAAAGGCTAATGCTATTTCCTTACTCATACTTGTTCCAGAGCCAGTACCAACCGGAACTAAACTTATCTCTGCAGTAATCATCTACAACTTTATTCTCAGATAGAAATTATTTAAGTCCTACTAATTTTTGAGTATCCCATTCAATTAGATAAAACCTAACTCTAATTTGAAAGTGATTTTGAGGTCAGCATTAATTTACTATATGATTTCATCTGCCCTTTACTAACAGATTGAATGATAGAATAAAATCAAATCTATTATTGTGTTTTATTTAGAATCAAATCGGTATTTATTGAATTTGATAATGGAGCAGTCTTGTTTAAGTCTGTAAATAACACTACCGTAGTAATATTTTTAATTGTACTATTCGCAAGACTGGTAACAAATTGCTGAAAACCAGTTTTATCCACTTTGAATCCATTTGGGATTGATGTTGTTTTAATTAAAGTCCCATTCGACGAAAATATTTTCATCGTTCCACTGATTTCTTTACCGATTGTAGCTGAATCAGAAACTGAATACGTAGTGGTCAATTTAACTTGTTGGATATTTTTACCACTAGGTAAAAAAAACTGTGCATCGTTTAGCTTAAGAATAATCTCCTTACCATGATTTGCAAATACTAATTGCTGTAAAGTTGAAAAAATAAAAATACTAATTACGATAAATAAAACAATATTTCTATAGTTTTTTGTTTTCTTGTTCCAACTCATTAGATATTCACCATACTAATCATAAAATATGATTGAACTATTTATTCAAACCCCACATATATTAACGATAAAACGTAAAGAAGAGATTTTAATTAGTTATTACGTTATAATTCTTGATTTTGAGACCAGAATAAATTGTTCATTTTAGTTTGAGTACTGGAAGCACCAATAAAAGCACAACTAGACCTCCTAACAACCACGCTATTTCATATCCCAATCCATTGACGATAAATGAAAATAATACTGGGATCCAGAAAACACCGAATAATGAGATACCGTTAACAAAACTCACTGCAAGAGTCTGATAATGAGGCTGAAATTTGTTGACTTCCTTTGCTTTCGCATAGACTATTACAAAACCTGCTGATAAAAAAAATCCGGTTATAATAACTGAAATTATGATAATATATAACGAGTCGGTGGCGACACCAGCTATACTAACTGCACTTAGAACACCTGATATGAACAACAACTTCTTTGCATTTCCAATTTTATCGTAGATTCTACCGAACAATGGGGATGAAAGGAGAGCAACTATTAAGCTCAAACTTCCTATAAGTCCCGCAGTTACTGGATTGATCTTCAAATGATCCACAAAGTAGAATACACTAAATGTCAAGATCATGCTGGATCCTGCTTGAAATCCAAGTAATGTCAGTCCAAGGACTATTAGTGACTTGTTAAATAAAGTCTCAACTACCTCAGATATTTTGATCCTAAATTCTTTTTGTATCCCATCTTCATCCTTTAATAATGCGATACTTAACATTAAGGCAGTGACCAGGCCCAAACCACCACTCAAAACTAGCGTGATTCTCCAGCCCATAACCTCGGCTAACATTACCCAACCAAACAGTCCCAGAATACCACCCAAGGCATGTGCCGAATTTAGCAGTCCTATTCCTAGTCCTTCAGATTCTTTTCCTAAATATTTTGAAACTAATATGACACTGGGTCCAAAGAAACATGCCATTCCGATACCGATGAGAAATCTCAGTATAGTGATTTGTGTTATATCACTGGCCAATCCAGTGATTAATGCCGCAGATGAGGCAATCACAATTCCATAAATGGCGATCTTTCTTGGACCATGTTTTGCAGCAATAATTCCTGCAGGTACTTGAAACAAACCCACACCGATGAGAAAACTAGCGGTAATTATTCCTAACATAGCTATGTCTTCTCTAAAGTCCAAAGCTATAAGGTAAAAGATAGAAGCAATGTTAAACCAATTAATTGTATATATTATTCTGGCAAGCATTAAGGTAAGAGTAGCGACTTTATATTGTTCCAATTTATTTCAATTATCTACAATATCGTTTCTATCGTAAAAAAGAAAACATCCGTCCAACTATTAAGAAATTCTAGTTCTTATTACTTAGAACTATGTAATACTCCAAAATATCTTCAAAAGCCTTTATTTTATCTTCTTTTATTTGAATAGTTTCTAGATTGAATTTTTCTACCACCTTTTCTTTCGTATATTGTGATATAACGATTTGATCAGCTTCAGCTATTCCTTCTAATCTACTTGCCAAATTCACATGAGTTCCTATCACAGTGAACTGATCCCTTTCTTCGCTTCCCATAAGGCCTACTAGTACAGAACCAGTATTAATACCGCATTTTATGTCTATATTTGTATCAAAATTAGTAACTGTTTTCCATATATCCAACCAATTCTGCTTAAAACTTTGGAATGACTTTTTCAGTTTCAGAGCGGCAAGGATGGCGTTCAATGCTCCTACTGAGCCATCATCATCCCTCTCTTTGAATCCAAAATATGCAAGAATACCATCTCCAATGAATTTATCAACAACTCCACCATTCTCATGTATAATCGGAACCGCGATTCCTAGATATTCATTAAGAAATACAGCAATCAGTTCTGGATGATCTTTGAACACTTCGGTTAACTTTGAAAAATTACTAATATCCCAGAATACAATAGTCATTACTCTGTTTTGAATTAGTGTTGCAGACGGGTCACTCAGGTATTCAATAATTGCCGGATCTAGTTGTCTCTGCAGCCGAGTTAATATTTTCTGATTTGCGTTATCTGAGATGGAAGGATTGATATCATTCAAAAATTTGGATTTGTCCGTTTCAGTCATCTGATCTTCCTGTGTGGGAAATATTCCAATAACTCCTCTTTCAGAAGGATGCATAGAACAATAGTATGGTATACTTTGCTGATTACTATCGATCTTAACAGTAGTAGATTCTCCTGGCAACATACTGCCTGTCTGAAAGAAAGGACTTGGTAACGAAGAATTCGCATCTCCTGAAATCAAGTTGTGTACTCTTGTATCTCGATTTATCCAAGTTATAGATTCACCCTTGATTATTTTAACAACCCTTGGTTCAAAGTACATTATTTCTGTAGAATTCTCTTCAAACCTAGGAATAACCACAAATTGTTTCAATCAATTCTAAATAATTGTAAGGGAATATAACTTTACGTACTTTTTATTTTATTGTTGTTTCAAATTTCATTTTGTTTTACAACCAAATTCACAATTTAGTATATTAATACATCATAACAATCAAAAGATCGTTAGTCAAGAAAGACATTAATTATGGTCATCGGACTAAACAAGTTATGGAAGGCGTTCAAAAGATAAAGTGTAGTTCCTGTGGGATTACATTCATGTCCGAAAATAATAATCCACTTTGTCCAACATGCTCTGAAAACTCAAATGTTCATCATCATGAATCCGGACATGGCTGTGGCTGTGGTGGTCACTAACTACTTTTTTTAACATACCTTATTTATTTAGTCCTTTTTTAAGGATCAATAATTTTGAGATCATTTATTTTTTATTCCATTCTTATACAATTAATCAAACAAATAGATTTGTACTCCCAATGATTAGAAATTTGTTAACATTTCAGTAAACTCAAACAAACTAAAATTATTTTACATATTATTGAAAGTTGGTTTTATATTGGTCATAAAGTCTTTTTTAGACTACTACGATTTCCAATTCATCAAAGGCATCTTTTACTGAAAGTTCAACTAACGTATCCTCATAGATTAATAACCAATCTCTTATACCAACAACAGGAAGCTTTCTCACAAATATTTTACCCGTCTGTATCAATATTGCTGAAATATATGCATGTTGTAGAGGATCTTGTTTTTCGGGATTTTTAATTTTAAAAAGACTGTCTTGAAGTTCTATTCCAGGTTGCCCTCCTTGTATGTTAATTGTAACATTTTCGGCATATCTGTTTTGTACCTTGGCCGTAACATAACTCTGTCCAATTTCAAATTGCTCAATATTTAGTAATACTTGAGATCTGATCATTGGCGACTTAGGTATCTCATAAAATAACGCCTCAGATATTCCATCAAAGAACAAATTCCAAATCAGTAGATAGATCTGCATATACATTCTATATACAATTTTCCATATTTCTTAAAAATGTCTAATTTTAAGAGATTCAGCCTTCTACTCCGAACGTGTCAGATTTTGGTATATGTCTTGTAAATATGAATCTCATTAGAACTAGCTTTTATAACCATAATATACCATTTGATATTAGTCTACCTGTCTTGGTTAACCTTGATGAGCTGCTGTTGCTATATGATTTCTTTGGTTATCCGGGAATTTTTTTAGGCAGTTTTATTATAAGTATTCTATTCTTTCTACCAATACCTTATTTTCCACTTCCGCTTATAGCAGCATTTAACGAAAACTTAGACCCGCATTTAATCGCACTTTCTGGTACTGCTGGAGCAGTCGCAGCAAAGATGATCATATTTTATCTTGCTTATTCTGGTCATGATATCATAGCTAGAAGATCAAAGGGGAAGACATTATCTCTTCAGAAGCTGTTAGGTAAATATGGCTGGATAGGGGCTCTAATTGCCACAGTAACGCCATTCTCGGGTAATTTCATATACATAACGCTAGGACTTACAAGGTACAATCCATGGAAATTTGCTGTTGCCGTTTTTGTTGGAGAATTATTATATAATGAATTTATAGTATGGATAGGAATACTTTTAGGTAGACCATTTGTTCAACGCATTATTTCAGAGTTTACAAACACAGATAATCCAGCTGCTATTATAATAGCTGTAAGTCTCAGTACTGCTGGAATTATAATAACTTTATACCTATTAGTAAAAATAAATTGGAATAAGATTATTGGAAAAAGGTTTCCATGGACTAGCACTGATAATTCAAATGAATAAGATAATGATCATTCCATTCTCTGATTATTTTATTTATTGGACATTCTGAAGAGTTCCTTTTCAGAATACTAAATTATACATTATATTCGAATTCTGTCAGGAATGATGGCAGTAAATCTTAATTAGATAGAGTGCATTGTAATCATATTGCATTATTGGGTAGGCTCCCTTTGTCGTATAATAGATAGGAAGCAAGGTGCCCCATTATTTCCTGGAGGTGTGACCGCTATATGTGATGTCATTAAGCTGATTGCCAACAATGGAAATCAAATACCGGACAAATCTTGGATGCTTTATCTACTTGAACTTTTTAACATTCGCAATATACCGATTGAATTGAATCTGATTTGTCAATTCGATAATCAAGATTACTTTGAAGCAATATTTCAGGGAATTAACAGGTACAGATTTAAGAAAGTGTTGCCCGCTATCGGGCATTCGTATATGCGAATAATCATGATGGACAAAGTAAATAGACGAATTAGATATACTCTTACTGATCAAAACACAGTACAATCAGAATCCTTTGATTTTTCTCTCGCCGGTACGAACTTTGATTATATTGGAGGAAATCAATTTACTGGAATTGAATGGTGGAATAAAATGGGTAACTTTCCTTACGCAATCAAGTATAAAGTACAAGTATCTCAACTTATGTTTGGACTTACGGATAAGAAGGATCCAGAATCAATTACTTTTGTACCTCATAATTCATTGATACCAAACAAGGATGATTCTGGAATAGAGTATCCAATATCATTTCAAAATGCAATGTTAAAGGATGGTTGTGTATGTTATTCAGTTGAGTCAGGCACCTGCATCAATGGAATCCATTATAAACTCTAAAAGAGACCATTTGATCTTCAGTAATTATAATCCTAAATTAATAGCAATACAGTACGAGATTAAAGCCAATCTAAATTGATCTTCCAGATTTAATCTCTTGCCAGACAGATATTTCTTTTATCATACGTATAAAAAATATTCTAGAAATTATGAGAATCATATTTGATAATATTCCTGCTACGTTTGTATAAAATGTTATCTTGTTTGATACTGGTGAAACTTGCTCCATTTGTTGAGGATCAAGATAGTATTGCAAACCGACATCCTGTATCCCAATAATTAAACCAACAAATACAACAAAAATGGATAATAATCCTAGGAACCACCATAATTTTATATTTTTTGAACTTGGTGAATTTTTCCATTCAGTACCATTTGAGAAAATTATTTGTGGATTGCTTGCTCTCCATATTTGTTGAGCAACTTGATATGGTTTCCATATTTCTAATATTGGAATAAACCACCAAATTACTGCCATCACAGGAGAAGTTATTTCTTTTGCCCCAAATTGGTGAGCGTTTTTAGTTGCTCTGTAAAACCAATACAAGGTAAGAATAAGGAGAATAATTCCTACTATACCATATATAGTACCTATAATGGAATCCACTGCAAGGATTGAAAGACTTATCAAATTATCGGACAGGTATTGAATAATTTCATAAGATTGAAAGATTGAATAGATTAGGGCAATAATTATAGCAGCGACGCACCAGTTTATTACCCATTTTGATATTTTACTAATGGAACGAAATGATGGAATGTACATTGTCATCTTAGACTATATGAAACTATATAAAAAGTGAACATGTTTTTGTATCAATAGAAATTAATTTATTTCGTAGAATTAATCTTATAATACATTAGAATGTATTTTACTCAACGTTTAAAGCATACAATATCTGAAGTAATTTTTGTTGATAGGATGGATTGTTCTTATATTAGCAATTCTAGTTATTTTGGCATTGGTAGGGTTAGGTTGGGACACATTTTTTGCTGGTGTTAAGAAGGGTGTAGAGAAAATTGGAAATCTTCCAGAAATAAAAAATATAACCAACAAGGCAAAGAATGAGTTTGATAGTATTGTTGGTAACTCAACCGCAGATATAGTTACAATTCTCTTCCAAAAGATATGAAGTTGTATTTGTAATCTAAATAATAAGCATCAAATGAAAGGGAATTGCCAGCCCCGTGTTTGGCATCCCATCGATCGTTTTTGGACTTTTTGATACTTTCGGTGAACAGAGCCAAAAACCGAAAGCTTATCCGTACTTAATTGTGCACAACAAAATTTAAAATGATTTGCGAAAATTATATAGAATGTCTAATGTCTGACTTTCAAAGTAAGAGATTTAAATGATGGAGTAGAATGTCAATACATGTTCTGTAGAGATTTGAATAATGGAGATCGCAGCTGAATGTCACAGGAGATCTCTGGAAATGCCAACTTAAAGTGCAATATTTGTGGTATAATATTTGCGACTCAACAAGAAAAGGAACAGCATATGAAATTGGAGCATCAGAATAAAGAAGAGCCGACAGGAGTTGCATAAAGGCAACAAAATAGATAAGCGTTTGTAATGATTTTTTATAACGATTTCGAATCGATCAATTTAATAAAATTTTTTCAGAGCAAATTTTTTATCCAAGACTTAATCACAATTACCCTATACGGTAATATTAGTATATTTTCATCTTCCAGTACCTATCTATTATACTGAAAAATTGCAACTGATTTATAAATATTGTACACTGAAGATTACGACAAAGCATTCAAATCATGCGAGTTCTGGCGTACAACACAAATAGATGATGCATTTAATAGCAATTTGATAAAATAAAAAAATTTTAAGAATACGATGATAGTGCTTATTGCCTTTTCTATATAGGGCTAGACTAACTGCTAAATGTAATATTGTGTAATTAATAGTGTTTAGTGATGGAGTTGGTTAACATCTCCGAGAATGATAAAAAAACTATAATCTGGAACTTTATGGAAGAGCTCTGGGAAAATTATGTGAACGCAATAGAAAATAATCTACCAACCCAGTTGAATTTTATGGACTTTTTCAACTTCGGAGTGCTAAAGAATGGGTTTTCTGAGAATGATAAAATCTCTGTCATCAAAGAATATGCTAGGGAAAAAAGGTACATAAAAATTAAGGGTAATACAGTTGGCCTAACGAAAAAAGGATTAAAAGAATTTCAAAAAGACGTTCACGAATGGGACTTGAATACGCTCAAAAGAACCTAGATCAACTATTGAAGACGATTTTTTTGTTACTTTGTTACGGATTTAAATTCACTATATTCAAAGAATCGCAATGATTGATTGATATCTCTGTGACAAACAACAAAACCCTGCTATAACCAGTTCCCGTTGTAAAATCCTTCGATGTTTACAACTATCCCAATTATGGCTAGGGCGAATACAGTATAAACAACATTCTTTAAAACAGTTAAATTTAGCTAGGTCGCCATAATGATTAGCGGAATCACCGATCTACGTAAAGCTATTAAATAGTTGACGTTGTATCAGATTTCCTGTACTTTAGATATTATTTTACTAATATTTTGCTTCTCGGTAAGAACATCGGCCCATATATCAATATTTTTTCGTATAAGCTGAGGTACGCTCATAATAGTAAATTCGGTAGGAAGAATCGAATCTAATTTTTTCCAGTCTATAGGCATTGAAACAGTTGCTGATGTAGTGGGTCTCAACGAGTAAACAGATGCTAAAGTCTTTCCCCTAGAGTTTTGGTTATAATCGAAGAATACTTTTCCCTTTCTTTTTGAAGTATTCCATTCGGTAGTTACTTTTTTAGGATATTTGGAAATCATAATCTTTGCAATTATTTCAGAAAAATTTCTTGTCTGTTCATATGGATAGTTATTAATAATAGGAACGTAAATATGTAAGCCCGATTTACCAGATGTTTTTATATACGAACTTATCTTCAATTCTCTTAAAAAATCATACAAGTCCAGTGCAAGTTCTACGGTTGCTCTAAATCCAGAACTATTGTACTCTGGTTCTTCCCCTTTTTTTTCCTTACCAGAATAAATGTAGGGATCAAGATCAAAAACTATGAAATCTGGAAAATTTAATCCACATTTCTCTTCATACAATAATGAGGAGCTGTCGCAGCTGTCAAAGTCATTTATTCTGCTATACCATGGATGCATTTCTATGCAACCCAAATTGGCGATCCAAAGAAGGCTCTCTTTATTGTTACAAACTAAATAATTTATATTGTCGTTTCTTTGTTCGGAATGGAGTTGAGCCGTCTTTACAAAATCTGGTTTTGCTTGATCCCAATTCTTATGATAAAATGATTTTCCATATATTCCATTGGGATAACGACTAAGTGAAAGAGGTCGGTCCTTTAAATGAGGAAGAATTGATTGCGCGATAAACTCATAGTAATTGATTAGATCTTTTTTTGTGAATTCAGGGTGTTCTCTTGTCTTAGGCCAATAAACTTTGTTGGGATTTGAAATTTTAACTTCAGTCATATTGTGAGATTCTTCTTTGATTTCATGGTCCGAGTTATTTGAATATCTCTTTGCCGGATTGTCAGCTTCTATTGTACATTCTGTGGGTTTCTTATCTTCCCGAAATCTCAGGAAGATTGGCGTTCGCATTATTCCATCTTTGGTCCATTCATTGAATTTTACTTCTACAACAAAGACAGGTTTTACCCATGTTGTTTCTCTATTCATATAAGGTAGGTGGTCAATAGGCATAGAATCAATTTTAATTTCCTGTAGTTTTGAGTATACTCTATCAAGTAACTCATAATCAAAACCGCTTCCTGTATGTCCAACGAATCTAAATTTTGTTTCTTCTTTACAGTATACTGCTAATAGCAGGGAACCAAATAGGTTAATTCTATTACCTATTCCCTTAGTATAACCTATAACCACACAATCTTGAGTTTTCGTATTTTTAATCTTTAACCAATCCCTTGATCTTAGCCCTTCTCTATAAATACTCGATTTATGCTTAGCTATTATACCCTCTAATTCGAGTTCTTTACTTCGTTTGAGAATATCAATTCCTTTTTCTTCAATATAGTCTGATATTTTAATCCTATCATTTGTTCTCAAAATCTGGGATAGAATACCTCGCCGCTCTAGGTAGCTTAATTTCTTCAAACTTTTATTCTCTTGATATAACACATCAAAAGCATAGAAGGTACAAGGGACTTCTGCCGATAGTGCAAGAATTTCTTTCTCGCTTTCTACATTCATTCTACGTTGATGAGCCTGAAAGTTGGGGATACCATTATCATCAAGGACCACAATCTCACCATCTATTATTGCTGATTTACATTGCATGAGAGATTCTCCTGCTGAATTTACTATCTCCGGATACTTCTTGGTAATGTCGTTACCAGTTCGTGACTGAATCCTAATTTTACCATTTTCTTTAAATAGGATAGCTCTTACTCCATCCCACTTTATCTCAAAAATCCATTCTTTGTTATTGAAAGCCTTATCAGTGGGATAAGCCAACATTGGTTTGACTCTGCCAAAAAAGTCTTTTGTTCCCTTATTATTGTAGTCCGTGTCAGTATTTCCTATTGAGTAATTAGAATTTAATTGTTCAATTGATGGGCTATTAATCCTATTGTTCATTTCTGTACCGCTTTTTTCATCCTTTTTTGTACTGTCTTCATGTACTCCTTGTAAAGTCGAGACATTTCGGAGCACAGATTCTGGATGTGTTACTGTCAAATCTTCATTTGATGCAAACTCATCATTAACTTTTATTAGTAACCATTGATTTTTATTCCGAGTCCTAATTAAAGTGAACCTACCTCTTAGTTTTTTTCCATCCAATTCTAAAGAAATCTTCCCACTTTCAAGCTGTTTTAAGATACTATCCTCAGTTCTGTAAGAACCAATATCCCATACTATTACAGTACCGGCGCCGTAATTACCAGGAGGAATGATACCTTCAAACCTTAAGTATTCTAAGGGATGATCTTCGACGAGAACGGCTAAGCGCTTGTTGCTCGGATCCATTGATGGTCCTTTGGGCACCGCCCATGAAATGAGAACTCCAGACTCAGATTCTATTCTAAAGTCGTAGTGTAGTCTTGAAGCATTATGTTTTTGAACAACGAATGATTTTAATTTCTTTTTGTTAGAACTACGGTTTACCTTGCCTTTCGGTTCATGAGTTTTGGTAAAATCTCTTTTCTTCTTATAGTATGCAAGTGATAATTTTGATTTTACCATGCTCAATCAGCTCTATACTACATCCACAGTTCTATCTTAAAAATAATCAAAGCACTTTTTCGTCTGGATTCAGTATTTTCTTAATCTTCTTAATTTCCTTTAGGTCTTCTTTATCAGTTATGTCCGTATTTATTGAATGTTTATCTTTCGAGACCAAATTGTTCCTTTAAACTATGCTGAGATATTTAATACAACCCATAGAAAACAGTTTTGTATGAAAATATTATGAACTATAGCTTGGATAAGGCAACGCTTAGAGGATCTTGATTTTAATAAGTATTATTATAAGCCGGGAGGATTTATTGACTTGATTTGATATTTGTTATTTTATTCTAACTGGCCAGTAATGATGTTACTAAGTGGAAAAAGCTGCGATCCATTTACCAATTTTACTCTGGACAAATTGTCCTTTCTTTAATATAGTAAACTTTACTTTTAAATAGTCTAATCTAATCTACCTAGATTTATTAATTAAGCACTGATTTTATTTGGATAGTATAAATGGGATATTAGTTTATGATAACACTCATTACAGACAAACATATCTAAGAACTGATTTAATGAATGGATATGTTTTCTACAATAGTCACATTTTATACTTTCCATCGTATAGATATATCCGTAATGGTTTAAATAGATTTTATTAATAATTTAAGCAAGTATTTTCTAATCTAATTTTCTATATAATACGTATAGTAGAAAGCTCATTTTTTGTTGAATTGATAATCTGATTTACTGATAGTATTTTGTTTGAACAAATTATTTAATATTGTTTTTGACATGTTTGCTTGTTAATCTTAATCATACACAAATTTGATCGATTATCAATTGAAATTATATAATACCAAAAAAATAATAGAAACAATTAAAGGACTCAAGTGTTGCTTTTTGGTACTTAGAGTATGAAGTTTATTACAAGATCCTTAATGATTTTTGCATGTATATGTATGGCCACATTATTTCAAATAATGGTTGCATCACAAACTGCTACTGCTGTAGACACACCGCTATCAAAAATGAATAAGACTAACTATGGTTTTCAACTCGAATCAAACGTTACTAATGGTACTACTCCGAACGAAATAGCATATAGGAATCCACAACATGGAATCTTTATGCTGTTCCCCTCAAACTGGACTTTCTCCACCAGTGGATTACCAGAATATACGCAGGTCGCCGGATTTTATGCGCCACTACAAAATCTTTCTGATCCAATCCCAGCTAGATTTACTATCACTGTGATGAGCTATCAACAAAACGTATCTCTCAAGGACTTCACTAATATGACACTCTCCTCACTAAATGAAACACAACAAATTAAGATATCAAGTTCAAATCCCACTACTCTTGCCGGACAACCCGGTTATCAGGTAATATTCTCAACGTTACCGAATATGGGAGATCCTATTTCTTTTGAGATAATGCATTCATGGACAGCAATAGGCAATAAGGTTTATGTTTTCCAGTATAGCGTGGAAAGCTCAAAATTTGATACTTATCTACCCACGGTTACACAAATTTTAAAATCATTAAGGATAGATGGAATGGGATAACTCTCATTTCTTTTGCACGAACATGACATACTCTATTTAAGTGTTACCCGAATATGGTAAACAATTGTGAGATATTTAGTAGGGCTAATTCGTCCATAATATTTGATACAATTTCTAGATGTATAATTAAACCATAATAATTAACTAACACAAATTATATAACTGATAGGTATAGGAAAGAGATGGGAGCTAATACTAAAAGGATTATTATTACATTAGTTCTGATTATAAGTAGTGCTGTTATCTCTTATTATTATTTAATTCCAATATCAAAGACTTTTTCTTCAGGTATTACTGCTATATCGGACAAATTTGGAATATTGGAAATATATCCCACAAAACCTGGAGGAAGAGAATGGTTCATTAATATGAACAATCCTACTGAGGACCCAAGGTTCAAAGCTAGATCAAATATTACTCGCCAATTGGATGGCTCATGGCAGACTAGTGGGCGACTTGATAATGGTAAATACGTTGGAGAGGTAAGAATGGAGGTCGTCAGACTTCCAGGATCTGAAGTGTGGAAGAATGTCGAAATGACAGGATATGCAAAGATAATCCCAGCTATGTATCCAAATGATTCTCTTGTCTGGTCTGTCAGAGGAGGAAGACATAATAATACTGTTCCTTGCGAAGGAACTGCTGTAAAAGGTGGAATTAATGTTAATGGTACTGTTTCTTGGGTAAAGGAAATATGGCATACAGGTGGCTACACCGATAAACGTGCTGAAGCACAAGTTACGAATTCCATTATTGGAAGATGGATTGGTTGGAAAGTTGTTGTCTACAATATGAATAATGATACGGCGGTAAAGATGGAATCTTATCTTGATAATAAGGCGAATAATCACTGGATGAAGGTTGCGGATTTGATTGACAACGGTGGGTGGTACGCCAATAGTCAAGATCTTGTATTTTATAGCGCAAACTGTGGGAAGGCTAAAGACTACATAATAACAAATGGAGGACCCTTGGCCATCTTTAGATCTGATAATATGACATGGAATTTCAAGTACTTGAGCGTGAGAGAAATCCAGCCCCCTTCATCACCGTAAGTCAGTACATTTATCGAGATTGTCATATGGTTATGAAGAATGACAAAATGTAGAGTTAATTTATAATATGTGATTTTGCTTGCGTTACATTCTTGTCGAATAATTCTTCATATCTACTATATTGAACAAATAGTAAAGATACTTTTTAATGGGATTGATCATTGCATCTATTATGGAGTACGAAGATTATGGCAAAAAGATGCTCATTTATGCAAGCATCGCCATTGTAGGAATATTCTTTGGTTTGCAAGCGATGTTTGGGTTTCCTTTATTCAAAGCATTTGAAAGTGATAGTGTTGATGATGCACGAGTTATAATCAAAGATGCCAGTGGTACTTGTGTTGTAGAAGCTTCAGATAAAATCCCGAGGGTAATTCACAATTGTCCGTATGACAAACAAGATATTGTGATGATAACGTACAAAAAGGGTTCACCAGATATAAGAACACATAATCTAAAACCCTGAACCTAAGTGAATGAAGTGAGAACGGCAATGTGATTTTTCGGCTCACTGATCTCTATGTTGGTATAGGCATCGAAACCGAATACAAGAATTAGTTAAGTACGATCTAGAATTTCTAATGTTTTGCAGAGAATTTAAAGATTCAAACTTTCATGATGCATTAATTGATCCCTACATATTTGGTAATTGTTAGATACAATGTTTTCCATGTTACTATATGGTAGAAGAATCCTATTTTACCAAAGTTTTGCCGGATTCAATCAAATTTTATTCACCTCGAACAGAGGGTTATATGGATGTAGTTAAGGAAATAGTCGCACAATATGGCAGCATGTCATTAATTGAGTTTGACGGGTACTTTGAAGGAAAATTCGAACCTATTAAGTATACACGATTAGAAGTTCACACGACGGATATAGACGAGCGACATATTATAGAATATGCTAATAAGATTCGAGCTAGACTTAAACAACATTCTTTGGCATTTGAATTCAATAATAAACTAATACTTGTAATCAAGAGGTAAAAGAATAATGCCATAATAAGAAGTAATAGTGTAGAGCAGTTTCGTTTTAATAAAAATATTGATTATTATGTTATTTGAATTAACAATATTAAAATTAAAAGCAGTATTATCAACGTACAGGTTCCAACTCAATTGGCAAAAAGTCTTGCATTAACAATTTTACTTGCTGTGTTAATTGCTGGCGTTGGGCATATCTATCTAGGTTATAAAAAACGTGGGATAATTATTCTGATTGCTCGAATAGCCATATGGCTTGCTGTAATTTGGTTTATTCCAATTCCTCTAAGTTGGGTAATTGGTCTGATAGTAGGAGGTGGATTTTGGATCTGGCAATTAATAGATGCAGTAAGACTATATAATAAAATGAAATCAGATTTAGATGGAAGGATCAATATTAGTAAACATGAAAGGTCCTAAGTTATAGCGCAAACCCCACAGATCTAATGTTTTCTGATTTGTACGTAGGTGCCTTCCTTGAAATTTAATCATGTATTATACTGTTTTCGGCTACAGCAAGTCTTGCACAAAATCCCATTACACCCCCAAATACTATATGTAATGATAATGAACCCCAAAAGATTGTATTTGAAAGCTCGATAAGTTTGTTTGCCATTGCATATTGTGAGGATGATGGATTTGATTCTACTACCATTTTCTGTAAAGTTGGTTGCATAATGACATAATTTATTGGCAAGAAGAGAACTCCCAATACAATTATTCCTGCCAAAATACCCGTTCCTACTCCCTTCAACACAGAATTAATATACAATACCTTAATTCTCTTTGATATACCACTGTAAATTATTCCTATAATAACAGCAGTTATCATATACAACAGAAATCCAATATATACTGCGTATGAGGTATCTATTCCAAATGCAAGTCCAACCATTTGAAACAATGCACCTGGTTGTAATCCCATTTCTTGATCTAAAGCCAAGAATAATCCAAAAATTGCCCAAGCCGCAGTAAGACCTGCAATTATACCAGAAGGTCTTTTTATAACTATCCCCCTTGATGATTCCATATTATAATATCATCGAAACAATATTTAGAGATGTTGTTGTGCGGAGTAATCTTTCTATAATATTAAACATATTTGAAACCTGAATATGATTCCAAACAGATATGGTCCCAGTCCAATTGAGCTTGGTCGTTTGTGAACCAAATTTGACGTTATTTTTAGGCTCAAATTTTTGCTTTCATTTTCATATTATCTGATTTTCACCGGATGGTTCAAAAAATAATCTTTAATCCTTAAATCCATTACATGTACATTTCATACAGTAATTATTTCCATGCTTGTCGGTAAAATGGTCCTCTCTAAGATGGTGACAAAGAACGCACTCGTCGGGCTTTTTATCCACTGAGATTTTAACGATAGTACGCTATAACTTTTTAAAACCAAGATGCACCACTATCACTATATTCTCGGAGATAAAGAATTAATATTGTTTTTGGCATGGGCTGGTCGTTTGTGAATCAAATTTGACACGAATTTTAGACGCGATGAGTATTAAAGTGTAGGTCTATTTTCTGGAACTAACATAAATCCAAATTCTTATATTTCAAAAATTTTAAATTTTTAAGCTCAAAAAACAAGACGGACTCTTCAATTGCCTGTGATAGCTAGATACAGCAGTACTATATCTTTAAGTAAAATCAATAAGTAGTTCATTATTGGGAAAAATGAGCCATCAGGAGAAGCAATTGCAGGGGGCTGTCGTGACAGGCAGCTCTACAGGGATTGGCTAGAAACATGCCTGATATTGGGAAAAAATGGATTTCGCACCTACGCTACTATGAGAAATTTGGATAAATCTTCTAATATCACGTCCAGAGCTACTAAAGAAGAATTACCATTAACTGTTTTACAAATGGATGTAGACGATGATAAATCTGTAAATGATACCATTCAAAAGATTATCAATGATAACGGCAGAATTGATGTTGTTGTTAATAATGCAGGATATGCTCTGGAAGGTGCTTTTGAGGAATCATCTATTCAGGATGGAAGAGCACAGCTGGAAACAAACTTCTTTGGCACTGTGAGAGTTATTAAAGCTGTGTTACCTATAATGAGAAAGCAACACAGAGGAACAATAGTCAACGTTTCTTCAATGGGAGGCAGAGTCGCAATCCCTTATGACTCTTTTTATCATGCGTCAAAATTCGCAATAGAAGGCCTTTCTGAATCACTACAATATGAAATCGAGCCATTAGGTGTGAAAATAGTCCTGATAGAACCGGGGGCTGTGAAATCTGATTTTTGGAAAAATCTGAAATTAACTGATAATATTGAAGATTCTCCATATAGGCCAGTAATACAGAGACTGTCAGAATCCTTTGAAAAAATGAGTCAAAACGCTACACCGCCTGAACATGTAGCCCAAATTATTCTTAAGGCTGTCAAATCTGATAATCCTGACTTTAGAAAATATTGTAGGAGATGATGCAAAATCAATTTTAGAAGTTAGAAGTAACAATTCTGATAGGGAATTTCAGTCGTTCATGAAAAAGCAATTTGGCATTTAGATGTTCAGTTCCAGGAAATTTTCTGC
>Ga0209854_1000007_pt1 | contig 59123 bp, 69 predicted proteins | sample GWRWS3_30_40_FD_187234 | JGI IMG/M metagenome (GOLD analysis project Ga0209854, IMG submission 187234) | Riverbed sediment microbial communities from areas with vegetation nearby in Columbia River, Washington, USA - GW-RW S3_30_40 (SPAdes)... | ecosystem: Environmental > Aquatic > Freshwater >... | reverse complement strand
ATACCAATACTAAAGATACCCAGTCCTCAAACACTCAAGATAATACCCAGTCCTCAAACACTCAAGATAATACCCAGTCCTCAAACACTCAAGATAATACCCAGTCCTCAAACACTCAAGATAATAATGGTGGCCCCTCTAATACTAACGCAAACAACCCTGAAGACTATGACGATCTCAACGACCTAGTAGACGACATAAAAAATCGTGTCGTAGATGATGAAAACATAGCTTTGAATGCTTTCCAAGATTCAGGTGCTTATCAGGGAGCAGATGAACAAACCCAGGATTGTATAGACCTCGCAGGAAAAATAGGAGATAATCTTACTGATCGGGAAATAGTGCACTGTTCTGAGGATCCAAACTTTTTCGAAAACCAAATATCTATTAATGATAACACCGGCAACACCAACGGCAACACCAACGGCAACACCAACGGCAACACCAACGGCAATACCAACGGCAATACCAACGGCAATACCAACGGCAATACCAACGGCAATACCAACAATAATAACAATAACAATAACAACCCTGACGATACTGGTACGGGTAACTAGTATCGTCAATACTTTTTTTGTTTAAATTAAGTATTACTTATAACAAATAATCCCATTGTACACACCATCATAGAGATCCATACAATTTTATTCCAATTAAAAATTTTCTGGCCGTCCAGGTTACCAAATGGCAATAAATTAAATAACGCGATCCATGAATTAAATACTGCTCCTATAGATAGGTAACCATTAAGTGGATATTGATAAGATAATGTGAAAAATACAAAACCCATAATTAGATTAGTAAGTGGTCCAATAAAGGCAACTCTTCCAAATTTACTTCTATCCGATAAATCTATTACAACGGCTCCTGGAGCAATGAATTTGAATGGAATAAATGGTATGGCTGAAAAAGCAGTTACTAGTAAACCATACGAATTTGTACGAAACTCTGCCCAGCTTCCATAAAACTGTGCTAATAGCTTATGAGCTAATTCATGCACAAGGAAGGCGCTAACAAAAATACTCAAAAATTGCCATGAAACATATCTGTAATTGTTCAGGGATAAACCAACTGCAGTAACTAAAATTGTAGCAATTGACAAGTGAAGTATCTCTATTTTAGAAAATTTTATTTTAGGTATGAGCATGAGCATTTTCAAATTCGAATTCCTTGTGTTATTATTTTTAATATTTTTTTTGTCAATGTATTCTTTCATAGAAACACATGAATGGTTTATTGGAATTCTGTGCAGGTGACAGAAAGATTTGTCACAATAATTGCATCTAAAAGGAATACTTTCATTCACATCACAAAAGTCACACTTCATTACTTTATTAGACCTCTTTGTCTTAATCCTAGTTATCTTGTTATGAAGCCACATTTAAAAGTGCGTTTTCAGTCTCGAAACTCTATACGTAATATAATTTGGGACAATTCTCACAACTGGGTTTATTGTTGAAAACCATATCTTATTTTTGGGTTTTTGATAATGAGAGAGTGCAATGGTAAGTTATATGAACTTTGGATTACTGTATTAAGTATAGAATTAGTTTGCCTGAAGATGATCATACAGATGATATAGATGATAAGCTAGTACAACGCTATGATACAATCCTAAAGGAAAGTGCACTATTAAGTACCTTTTCTGGGATTCTCTTCGGATTTTTATTGAATATGGCCATAAATGTACCTGAAAATTTTGCATTTATTGATTCCATAACTCTGATTGTAGCTTTGTATTCTACCACAGTGGCAGCTTCATTATTTGTCATGCCTGTAGTCTATCACCATTTACAGTACCCTTATGGAGATTTACATAAATTCAAGAGTAGAAGTCATAGATTTATCATCCTAGGTTTAATTCCTGCCGGTATTACTCTATACCTTGGCCTTGAACTAGCAATACACTCTCTCTTGGGATCAATAGAATCATTTTTTCTGGCCTCGCTACCATTTATCCTTGTTTATTTTTTGTTCAGGGCTAGAAAGAGTGAACTTTTATAGAAATCTATAGGATCTACTTGTTCTATACTGATATAGTAAATATATATACATATTCATCACGCACGTATAAGGAGTATCATTGAAAATATCTATCATTGACATTGGCTCTAACACGGTTAAGTTAGTAATCTATCATGTCAAAAAGGATAATTCATTCATAGGTATTCACCAGGAAAGTAGTAAAGTTAGACTTGGAGAATCATTAGCTTATTCTGATAGTCTTAATGAGGAATCGATCCTTAAGAGTATAGACGTTCTCCTTCTATATCGTGATATTGCTAAACTTGAATCTGCTAATAAAGTTATTTGTGTAGGTACAAGTGCTGTCAGAGAAGCTAAAAACAACAAATACTTTATAGATGAAGTTCTTAAAAAAACTGGATTAAGAGTAAGAATACTAAGTGGAGACGAAGAAGCCTATTATTCCTACCTAGGAGCTTCCATGTCAACCTGCATTCCAAATGGTTTATTCTTTGATCTGGGTGGAGGAAGTTTAGAAGTAGTTTACACTGAAGATTTTAAAATAAATAACGTACAAACACTTCCATTGGGGGCGTTACGGCTCACTAGAACATTTGCTAGCCAAGATGGGTCCTACTCTAAGAAAGATTGTGATAATTTGACTCAAACAATTCTGGACACACTTCCCACTAAAAAGAGCTATGGGATTGGAATAGACAGCTTGCTTGTAGGAATTGGTGGAACATTACGAGCTCTTGGAAGATATGATCAAAAACGTGCAGGATATCCGTTTGAGAAAATTCATAATTATAGACTAACGTTGAATTCCATTGATTCTCTCCGTAAGGATATAAGCCACATGAAACCCGATGAAATTTCTAATCTGTTAGCCCTTGATTCTACTAGAGTTGAAACAATAGTTGCTGGCATTCATGTAATTCATAGTATAATGAAGAAATTTGACTTTGAAGAGGTAGTTATAAGCGGCTATGGTTTGCGTGAGGGAGTTCTTGCTTCATTCATCCAGGACCCATTTACACTTCAAAATCATAGTATCGAAAATTTGGAGAAACAAATTCTAAAAGTACTTTCTTATCATTGTTACAAATATGATATTTCACATTTTGGACTTGATGATATGATGCAGGATATGATTTATTATAGATTGCTGAAGGAAAGAGAGGTAGAGATTCTGTCCTATGCACTTTATACATTATCAAAACTACCTGAGACAAATAAGCATTATAGTCTCTTCTACCATATTTTGGACCAAGATTACCCCCGTCTTACATATAGAGAACAAGTTATATTGGCATTATCAATAGTATACTCTAAAAAAATCAGGACTGGAGAAGAACTCTTTTACAAGTACAACCATCTATTAAAACCACAAAATCTCAAGTCTGTCCAAAAAATAGCTATACTATTCAAGCTAGCTAGAATAATTATAAAGACTAGGTCTCAGATTAGGATAAAATTAACAGAAAACCAAAATATAATCTTCACCATAATCCCTACGCACAAATCATTTCCGAACATTTTACTAAAACAAATTATTGAGAAAGTTAGTGGTATTTTCGATATTCCAGTTCAATACCATATACCAAACAAGATTGATAGAGTACAGCATTCAGCTGATAAAATTATTTCAATAAAATCTCAGACTTGATATTTATGACCTATTCTAAAAAAAACACAGGAAAAAACATTCCTATAAAAGGTAAGCTTATAGTAGTTGAAGGTATAGATGGTTCGGGAAAATCTACACAGCTCAGATTACTTGAGAAATGGCTCATTGCACAAAATATGCCGGTATTTTTTACAGAATGGAATTCATCAGAAACCGTGAAACAAATTACTAAAAAAGGAAAAAAAAGTGGTAGATTAACACCAATAACCTTCTCTTTATTACATGCTACCGATTTTGCAGACAGATATGAGAGGAACATTCTCCCACTTCTACATGCTGGATATATAGTACTCGCTGATCGATATATTTACACCGCATATGCTAGGGATATCGTTAGGGGTTGTAATCCAAACTGGGTTAAAAAAATATACGAGTTTGCAATGAAACCGGAGATTGTTTTTTATTTTAAGGTACCAATAGATATAGCAGTAGATAGAATACTGTCTGGAAGACCTAGGCTAAAGTACTATGAAGCTGGTATGGATTTAAACTTAAGTAATGATCCTTATGAGAGTTACAGGATCTTTCAAAGTAGGATTATTGAACAATATGAATTATTATCCGTATCTGAGAACTTTACTATTGTAGATGGAACAATGGAGATAGAAGAGTCTCAAAGATTTTTGAGATCAGCAGTCATGAATCTTCTACCTTTAACTACTAAAAATATTAGGAGCTCTAAAAGTCCATGAATAACAAATCAATAAAAGGTAAGATGAGAAAAGCAATTTTTTATGGACATGCTATTCCATATTTAGAGGATATTGAAATTAAAGGAAAATTTATTATAATAGAAGGTCCCGATGCATCAGGCCGAAGCACACAAATTGAATTATTATCATCTAAACTTGAAGCAGATGGTCACGCAGTACTGAACGCTGGGCTTAGACGTTCTGAATTAATAGGCCAAGGAATATTGGAAGCCAAGAGAAATTTTGTTCTTGGGAGAAAGACTATAAGTTTATTTTATGCAGCAGATTTTGCTGATCAATTAGAGAACAAGATAATTCCTGGATTAAGATCAGGTTACATAGTTCTTTCAGATAGATACATTTATACCCTAATGGCAAGGGAAGCAGTACGCGGAATAAGCAGCTCATGGTCTCGCAATCTATATGGCTTTGCTTTGAAACCAGATATAGTATTTTATCTTGATGTTGATCCAAATGAGTTAGTGCACAGAGTTTTCAAAAAGAATACATACCTAGATTATTATGAATCAGGTACAGATCTTAGGCTATCAGATAACATGCTAGAGTCATTTGTGATGTACCAAATGTTACTAAGAAAAGAATTTAAGCGAATGCAAAAAAGGTATAACATAATATCAATAAATGGTAATAGACCGATAATTGAAATAAATGAAGATCTTCAAAAAAGGATTGATAATCATCTTATCAATTTACAGAATTATAAATAACTTGAAATATGAATTCAGTATTGGGCTACAGCTGTAATTTCATAACCTAAATAATTAATCCTCAAAATTGGTGATAGGTATCGAAAAAATAGATATTGACATCATCGATTATTCTTCCTTATAGCAATGACTTTCTGCTATTTGGTTGCTGTTTTGAGCTTTATTACAATCGTCTTCGTTGTTAAAACAGAACTGATCATCACCGACTTCGTCGTAGCAAAAACCACTAACCGAGTCTCCCCAAGCCAAATTATGCGAATTGCTTACCAGAATTAATAGTATACCTACGATAATACTTAAAAAATGTATTCTTATCATAACGCAAATTATTTCGACTAATTTCTATGGATTTACAATAGTTTTTACATAGTCTATATGCATCTATATTTTATTTTATGCAAATCGTTTTATTCTGAGATTACAATTAATTATTACGCCTCGAAGCCTAGACAACTGGTGGGTATATATTTTTTCTTCAGCTGTCATCCGCATCCCACCAGTTCACGATTTTCCAGTAATTGGTAATTGAAAAAATGCAACTGTCTGGTATTTATTGAATATAACAATCTTTCTCGTGAGGATACAAGAAGAAAACATGGCAATTCAAAATCTATCGGAAAAACGGCAGCATCGTACACATACACATACCCTAGTACTACAGATGGGTACTGGTTTGTTGTTACTCCAGAGCATAATTATCAAAAAAAAGTAAACATTTACCCTCGAATTAGAAAAGAGGTTGTTAGAAAATAATTTATTTGTAAGCAGATTGATAATAAGTAATGGAATTATTTATATTGCGGCATGGTGATGCCGGACAAAGAACTTCTTCTTTGGTAGGTGATCGAGCACGGCCATTGACATCGACCGGGAAAGTTGAAATTTTTGAGGTTGCAAAAGCCTTAAAAATAATGGGTTTAAAATTTGATCTAGTTATCACAAGTCCACTCAAAAGGGCATATGACACTGCGATGATTGTATCCGATATCTTCAAGATGGGTAATAGTGTTCAAGTGTGGAAAGAGTTAGCCCCTGAGGGCCAAAAGACAGAAGTATATCGAAAAATATCACAACTTAGAGAGGAATTTGTCGTACTTATTGTTGGACATGAACCTCTCCTTGGTGAAATGGCTAGTGATATGATTCACAAGGGAAAATCAAGTCCGTGTAATTTACTTTTGAAGAAAGGAGGAATAGTGAGAATACGGTTGCTAACAAAACGCAACGTACCAAGAGGCGAGCTTAGATGGCTGATAACTCCTAGGATATTAAAAAATATTTATAAAAAGAGTCGCAAATGATGTTGAATATAAGTCGTCAACATTCAGAACTTTATGTACATCAGATTTAATTAGATCTAGCACAGATAATAAGTAATGAAGTTCCGATCTGCCGACCCCGAATTTGCTCCGATGCATGAAAGCGAGATCAGTGAGCTACTAAATCAACCCATATATCTACGGGTCGCCATGATCAACGAACGCGATGGTACACCTCTAGTGCATCCTATTTGGTACTATTACGAGGATGGAAAATTCTTTGCCGTAAGCAACAGCAGCGGTTCAAAGATTCGTTCGCTGAAGAAGAATCCCGAAGTTTATTTTCTTGTGGACATTGCTGATAGAGGAGTCCGGGGTAGGGCAAGAGCCAAAGTCATCGACGATCCTGAGTACGCGAAGAAGGTAACATCCCGCAATTTAATCAGGTACATGGGATCTGCCGAAGGTCCGGAGGCAAAGGACCGCATTGAGTTAGCTAGAAACTATAGTGTCATTGAAATTACGCCTCACTTTGTGGCCAGTTGGAAGGCCTAATAAGAATCTCTTAGCGAGCTTGTTTTCAGCAACGAGAAATGTTTTTGAATAAAAAACGAAAGTATACAGTGATTGATGCTCCTTCCATACTGGGATTACGACCCACAGGAGTCGAGCTTCTTCCAAAAGCATTAAGGACAGCAGGTTTACTTGACGGACTAAACGCTAAATACTTTGGGATCGTTACTCCATCGTCACCATACAACCATAATCGTGATGAGGCATCTAAATTGCTAAACCCTGGAGCAATCAAAGATTATTCCATAAGACTGGCAGAGGCTATGAAGTACGTACTGCATAACAAAAAATTTCCTATAGTTCTTGGCGGTGACTGCAGTATCCTGATTGGTAATCTTTTAGCTTTAAGACGTCTAGGCAGATATGGTCTATTTTTTATCGATGGACATGCCGATTTTTATCAACCAGAAGAATCTCCAACAGGAGAGGTTGCAGATATGGACTTGGCAATAGTATCCGGTTATGGACCCGATATCCTTACTAATATAGAAGATCTTAAACCACTGGTAATGGAACAGGATATTGTAGTATTTGGATATCGTGATACAACACAATCTGCTCAGTATAGATGCCAAGATATTAAGAATACTACGATCATGAGTACCATAGAACTTACAGATGTGCAAAGGTTAGGACTCAAAAATGCAGCTTCAATTGCTATGGATAGATTTCTTAATAATGAACTCTCCGGATTCTGGATTCATCTTGATGTTGATGTTTTAGATGACTCTATCATGCCTGCAGTTGATTATCGTTTACCTGGTGGATTAACTTTCTCAGAATTAAGTGATTTGTTAAGGTTATTACTTAAGTCGAAGAAAGCGGTGGGAATAAGCATTACAATCTTCAATCCTACTCTTGATAAAGATGGTTCTATCGCCAGAAATCTTGTATCATGTATAGTAAATGGTCTGTCTTAAGATTCCTATAATTCTAGTTTTACAATATCAAGAATCCATACTTGGGATAGTTGGTAAGGAAAAATTTGGTGCAATTGATTTCAACGTAAGCAAGACGTACACAAAAAATTCTTAATCTAGTAACAACCCATTTGCTCCTTTCTTTTTACGTTCTTATCATTGGCGTAGAATAGGTAATTCTAATTTTTGTACGCTCAGTACTGTCAACTTCGTGCAGGTAAATGAATAAAAAGCTTAATTAAGTCAAATCCCGAATTAATCAATATGCCAACAATAGTACACTTCGAAATTCCTTCTGATAACATCGAAAGATCAAAGAAATTCTACAATGAATTGTTCGGATGGAATATCGAGAAATGGTCCGGTCCTGGGTCATTACCAGAAGGGTTGGAGGAGTATTTGATAATAACCACCATGGATGACAAAGGGAACAAGTCTATTGCCGGAGGTTTGATGAAAAGACAGAGTCCTGAACAACAAGGAATGACAAACTACATTGATGTAAAATCAGTTCAAGAATACTCTGCTAAAGTAGAACAATTGGGAGGTAAAGTTATGATCCCAAAAAAACCTGTGCCTGGAATGGGTTATTTTGCTGTGTGCATGGATACAGAAAATAATAGCTTTGGTATTTGGGAAACCGATGCTGACGCTAAGTAAATAATGGCTTGTTACTTTAATTTATTTGAATCCCTTCATCAGCAAAATTCGCAGTACAATAGGTAACGGCTATACAACATCAGGCTACCTTCATAGTAAAAATTAAAACCTACAAGAGGATGGTAAATAGACTATCTGGATATGACACTAGATTCAGTCTCCTTCTTTTGTCATATGGAAATGTAGTGATCCAATTCTTTTAATTGATACCACCACTCTCAGTGACCCTAAATAACGCATTTACATTATTGACATGGCGGCCCCTTATGCTGGACCAAAACACTATCTGACACATACACATTGTCCGAGGAATCTATGGCAATACCACCCACCTGGCAATGTCAAATTTGTAACAAGAAAAAAGTAGAAGTCTATCAACTTGACTTTGAAGGATGCTTTGATTGTTGGATGAATCAAACGAATCCTGTGATTTCTGATTGATGTTATGTATTAAGAAAACAAAGTATTTTTATTGTGGGCAATTTGGAAAGAAATAAAAATTAAATATTGGTGGAAATTGGCTGCTGATGAAAGAAGCAACCATTTACTCCACCTTTGGCTAAATTAAAGGCATTAATTTAATCGACTACCATAGGATAAAACGATTTACACAATAGAACACATAGACTATGTTCAAAAGATTGAAAATCATTAAGACGATTTATTGTACTTTTGGCCTTCGTAATAACTTCGTAATAACCGAAATTTTCTTAGTAATTATTATGGTGAGTCTGCTTTTGATAATAATACTCAGTTGGAATAATATAACGACTGTAAATGCTGATGACTCGAAAAATTAAACCAGTCGTTGATGGCAAACAAGTTATTGTTGGGATTCATAATACTCAATTTGTTGCAATTCAGTTTTTTCATCTACTTTTTCGGAATTAGGTTGGTTTTTTGAAATCAAAAATTTATCGATAGTATTATTAGTATCAGAATAATATTCAACGTACATTTCCTTACCCTTTATTTCTACGTTTATACATCCATATCCCTCATATATACTGGCTAGAGAAGGTGTCTTACTTACAGGTTCTACTGACTCGCCGCCGGTACCCACAATTAAAAAGATAATCCCTAATGGATCACGGTACTTAAACTGTTCCTTATCGGATACTATAGGTCCCGAATGACTAGCATCATTATATAATAGCGGATAAGTTCGCTGATAATTATGTGAGTGCCCTTGTATTACTAAATCTACACCAAATTTCTCAAATACTGGATGATAAGTTCTTCTCATATTTGTAATGTCGGAACTGTCAGAAGAATAAAATGGTCTGTGAAAAAAAACAACTATCCAATCAATATCCTGATTTGCTTTTGTTCTCAAAAGATCGTTTTTTACGAATTTCAACTGTTCTATTTCACCGGAATCATTCATTTCTGTAGATAGTGCGATAAAGTGAGCGTTACGATAGTCAAACGAATAGTATTGTTTTTCAAGTTTAAATTCGTCCATACAGGCTCGTAATAATTGACCTTGTGTATCATGATTTCCTAAAACTATCTTGAAATCTTTGCCAACAGTTTTTACAATATTAAGCCAGCAATCTATTGAAATCGTATACGAATAATCACCTAGTCCAAGATACAATTCTGGTTCCATACTTTTCATCATAGAGAAAGTATTGAGCGCTTCGTGTCCGCAACCCCAATCTCCTGCTGCCACAAAATTAAATTCAGTTCCTTTGATCTCATCGGCCTTAGCAGGCATAAGCTGTAATAAGCATACAAGTATGAAGAAAATTAATACCGTAAATCCTAAAGGCATCGATCTGCAAGCGGCTGAGATCATTCTATTATGCCGACAAATGGTCTGAACCAAAAGGATAGCCACAAGTTTTTCTATAGATCTACATTGGCTTGTGTCAATTCTAGGAAGATCAATGAACTACTGTATTCATTTAGATTTTTTATGAAAGAAAAGTAAATTTATTCGTATATTATATCGTTCTTGATCGTTAATCTTGTTAATCCTTGACCATCAAGTCCTTTACATCACCCTTAGTTGTGATTACCCCTTGGCCTATCTTGAATTTTATTGGTAGCTCGGATTTTTTGACTTTGTCATTTTCTGTTGAGCTCGTCCTACATTCGTGCAAATTTCCATCAGGATCAAAACTCAATTGACTCTGTAATAAAATTTTGGCTATAATTGTAATTCCATAGAATTGTATGTTATCAAAAACCAAGGGGTATCAATGTTAGATAGACCAATGAGTAAATACCATTTCAAATTTATGATACTTGCTTTACTGATTCGCTATATTTTTTGTTCTCCTAAGAGTATCTTGACTAAGGTAGATATGATTAGATCCGGTGCGTGTGTTCTTGATTATGGAAGCGGTCCTGGAAAATACGCTATTGCCGCAGCTGGATTGATAGGACCTTCTGGAAAAGTATATGGTACATATGTCAAAGAATTATTAGCGATACCAGAAAAACATGATAAACTTGTTATCTCGTTAAGAACAGCCCAAGCAAAAGAGTATTCCTTAGATAAAGAACAAATTCCTATGATGATTTGTTAGATGCGTTAAGATTAAGTTTGAAAGGGTATAAAATAGAATGAAAAATAGAAAAAAATAGAAGAGACATTGAAAAGTGAATGGGAGTAAGAAAAAATTCTATCGCATCTGTCTATAAGGTAGAAAATAATAAGTTAAACTAGATATTCTAATTACGACTCGTCTGAAAAATCAGATCAGTCCCTTCCGGCCCACTTGTAAATGCATATTTTGTATACACAACCATTACCTACTATTGCCTTAATCCATTTTGTGCTTCGGAATACTTAAAACTAACAAACAAATAAGAACTAATTCCAAACAAATTTGTTAAATCTCTTACCGTTCTTGACCAAATTAAGTGAGAATCTTCAAAGGGTAAATAAGCGAGTCATCAAATACTTAAAGGATCCCAATGCGAAACAAATTCATGATGTTAGAACTGCTATTAGGCGGCTTGATGCTACTTTTTTGACATTACCTAAGAAATATAGAAATGGATCGTCATTATCTGAATATGTTTTAAAATGTAAGGAACTCTTTAAGGTTAACAGCGAAATTAGAGATTTTGATATTATTTATGAAAAGTTGCAGAAGTACCCTTCAAATGCTCAAAGAGATAGCGTTATTGAAGTGTTGAAGGCAACAAGAGATTCGAGTTTAGAACACGCAAAGACTCTTGCACGTTCCATAAAAAGTACAGACATAAGTAAAATTATAGACAGGATCGGCGTAACTGAAAAAGAACTCCAAAAGAGATATAATAAAATACTAACAAGATTGATATCGAAGATAGAATCGACTTTTCCAGATGTGCTTACAAATCCTTTAGCAATAGAAGAATTACATGATCTAAGGATCACTTGTAAAAAGTTAAGATATATGTTAGAATTACTACCAGACGAAAATAAAAATGCAATGCAAATTAGAAAAACTCTTCAAAGACTTCAAGATATTCTCGGGGCCATTCATGATTATGATTTTACAACTGGTTATCTAAAATCCCTAGGACAATCTTCCAAAGAAATTCAAGAGATAATAAATATCGAGAATGAAGAAAGAAGACTAAAATTTGAAGAATTCCTGAAGTATTGTAAGAGACGGCTAGATATATCCCCAGATTCATTTTTAATAAGGATAAGAAGTTTCAAGTCACTTACTTAGAGTATAGTATTGATGCAAGTAGATCCTGATGATTGAAAATTAAGGAATAGTCACAGGTTCTTAGTAAGGATCAATCCTGGACTCGGAAACCCAAACATCTCTAAATTGATTCCACTGACATTATTAATTCCCAATACCCCTGTCATTACCTTGTCGACTTTTGTTATGGATATAATTCTTTGATCTCTGTGAACCGACGGAAAAAATCTGGGGGTACTTGATTGTTTAGAATGGCTTCAAGCCGATCTAAGTACACATGCCAACCAGGGGCGAAATACAGAGTTGTCATTTTGGAGATGCGGCTATGAGTCAGAGTAAGGAGTGTACCTGTATCTGAATCGCCGCCCTGCTTGAGCTCCCACCGGATAACTGATTCAGGTTCTCCATGAGGGAACATTGGATTAGGGGAGATATGCCACTCATAGTCAAAAGCACGGTGAAGATCGCAGACCAGAATATCTCCAGTTACGTGAGATCCTGTTACAGTATTGACAAGATCAATTGCACCACCGATGTACCCTTCGAAAACTCCTTTGTAACCGGGCAACCATTTGAATATCTCTTTTGGATCTGTAATCGCCTTCCAGACGATCTCTCTTGGATGAGAAAGTCGTCGTTCATACTTTAGTGTTGCGTACTCTTCTTCAACGGTTATTGTTCCTTTAGATTCAACATTCAGTCTTTTTTCGTTCCGTTTTTCAGTCGTAGCTAAGTGCCGTTCAACGTTTTCATTTTCTATTTCAATGCTTTTCATATCTATAACTGTATTGTCACAGACACTTATCCTTAGGGGAAGTAAAACTTCCGATATCGGACATCTTTATTACCCATAGTTGTAATAATGAATGTATGACTCCGGATTGAGAAGAGAATGATACTCGATAAAAATGATCTTACTATTCTTCCCACTTTGGCTAGGGACTGTAGAACGCCCTATAGCAGTATAGGCTTACAGGTTGGCTTAACACCAAAGAGTGTAAAGGCGAGAGTGAAGAAGATGGTACGCAGTGGAGTCATAGAAAAGTTCGTAGTTAGAGTTAATCCTGCAGCTTTTGGCTATAGAACAGCTATTGTACTAATCAGGACTAGTAACGGAATAACTAAAGATGATGTCATCCAGCGTGTCAAGGAATTTGGAGATCTCGCATATCACGTGCATCACATGGGGAGTACCTCTGTGGCTGCCCTTATCATCAAAAAACCGCTAGATGACATCATTGTCCAATCATTAAATGATCGCCTAAAACCTGCAACCGTTGTAAGCATTTCTGTTGCTGAAGTATCTGTTGCATCTACTGACCTAAGTGAAACAGATTTGAGAATAATAAAATGTCTGTTGCTATCAGGTGCTAGGATAGAGATATCTGATATTGCCAAAGAAGTTGGTATCTCTGAAAAAACCACAACAAGACGCCTCAATAGGATGAAGGAGATGCGTTTATTGGATTTCTCTCTTCAGTGCAGTCCAGCTGCTATGATAGGGTATATTCAATTTGCCATTCCAATAATAGTTGCCAAATCCCATTATCACAAAGTACGTGAACGCATGTACTCAGAATTTCAGGCAAATATCTTGTACAGTCCTAGTGTAATCCAACCTGAGGACCAGTTGACTTTCGTACTATTTGGCGAAAATGTGTTTGTGGTTGATTATGTATTGGCCAGGGTGAACTCTTTTGCAGGTGTTAATAGTGCTGATGCCTACATACTTACCAAATGGCAATATTACGATGATTGGATAATGAAGGAAATTAATGAGATTATTACTGCGGCCTGTATTGCACAGATCGAGGTAAAACAAAACTTGTGTCAGATGATGATGGAAGAGAGTGGTAGTGGACCACTGATGTGAGGATGATCGCAGTTGGAAAGTCGAAAGTAAGTATCATAATAAATGATCTGTAAACTCCAAATCTAACTTAAGATTCAAAATTTAATTGTTTAAATCTGATTTAACTTTGACAAACATGTTTTCCAATATAGCTTCATTTCCTCAATTCGGTTTTTGTCTAGTTTAGTGTGTTCTATCATAACTTGAGTTTTATCTTTTCCTTTATCAAAAAAGTTAACCGAAACGACTGTACTTTTGTCCTTATCATACCAAATAATTTTCAAGTATTTGTTTTGAGTAGAATTTTGTATGCTCATAGTTGTATTTTTTTCAGATAACCATCGGTTCCGTAATTTTTCATCAATCCAATAACTATATACTAGCGTTAAAGGTTTGTTGATTATTTTACTAACTGTAATATAATAACTTCCATCTGAACGTTGATACATTTCTCTTAATCCTCTCTCCCGTTCATATGTGACAGTTATAGTCTGAGTCCACCATGGACTTACTCCTTGATTTTGATTAAGGTAATTTGCAATGTCTTTATGATTCATTTCTGTTGCACCAATATCATCAAGCACCAAAAACCAATCATTCCATTTTTTCTCTGTCTTGATTTTAACCTTGTTATCGTCTATTTTCTTTACATGTGATGAAAAGTTCAATTATAACAATAATAATATTTGGTACTTAAAGTAAGTTTCAAATGTTTCCTAAATATTATTATTTTAATACAAATACTAAAGTACGACAGTTTTATCTGGTTTTGTTATTATCTCCAAAATCTAGAAATTAGTTTTAATATATCAATCATTTTATGAAACAATGGAACTACTTAACAATAAGATTCTGGCATTATTGATTCAAATACCACCAAGGAACAAATAGATGGAAAAAAGGAAGCGCAATAAAGGAGGACCAAACTACATTATCTGACTCTATAGATTAATAAATACTACCAAGAATAATCCCTACCCATACATACAAAAAAGTGGGGAAGTTTACTTCTTCTCCTCTAGGTCCTTAATCTTCTCCGTTAATCCTTGAATTTCTTTCTGAAGATTTTCCTTGTATTCTTTTAACAAGGAGATTTTCTCGTCCCTTGTTAGGAAGCTTCTCATCCTATCGACTCCTACTCCACAACATCCGTATCCCATATTATCACCTCCATGTATCCCATATCGGTTATACGATATATAGTAAAAGATGTATTTATATATATCGGACACCCAATATAATGCATGTGTGGATTCGGCGAGGAATCCTGTGATATGAGAGGACTATTGGGATTTCTGGTTCTTTTCTTGGTCTCAAAAAAGCCAATGCATGGTCAAGGGATAGCTAATGAACTTGCAAAAAGAAGGGGTGAAAAACCGAGTCCTGGAACAATTTATCCGGCTCTTAAGGGTCTTAAAGATGCTGGATTTCTCAGCGAAGAAAAGGAAGGCAAAACTATCATCTACAAACTTACATCTAAAGGCGAGAACGCACTTGAAATAGCCAACAAGCGATTTATGAGAACCTTCTTGGATGTCATTACATAAAATTAGGCCGTCTTGTTTGAATCATATATCCATTTATAGAACTTTACTAAAGTACAAATTGATACTAAATTCAGTAATTAAATCGTATTATGAAGTATTAGAAATACCATATTTTTCATTATGAACCAAGGCATTTAGACGTATTGAATTTCGTATAGGGCTTACTTCCTGCCAAGTCGCATGTTTACTGGCCTCACTTACTAGCAAGTTTCAAATCTCACTGATCCCATTATCTACAGATTTCATCTATCCGACATTCTGCATCCTCAATTGTTATCGGAAGAAAAGCTAAATACTAAGTTAGTAGAACCCTACTACATGAAGTGAATTAATCCCGACGGGCTTATCTAAATCATAGTTTAAATCGGAATTGATTTTTCCATTAGTATCGTTTGTAGGTGGTAATACTGTGGGTAAAGACCCATTCTTCCACCAGGATATTTTGGCTTCTGTGGAGATTGTTCTAAAAGTCCACCGTCATTGATAGAATCTCCATCCTTCAAAATATCAGTATGTTTCAAACCTTACCACCAAAGTATCTAAAACTTGGAATGAAAAATGGGGCGGAATGGACCACGGCCCGTCTTAATAATCTATTCCATCAGACAGATGTAATTGGTGATAGTGGCAAACTATGATCCAAAGGGTCCATGCCAAAATGCTGCGAATCCGGAACCTTTCCACGGGCCTCCAAACCCATGCCATGGTCCGACTCCATGTCCTTTCCATGATCCGAATGAAGCCATTGATTGACCTTCTGATGTATAGAGAACTTTACCATTTCCAGCATCCACAATTACTTTGTATCCATTCTCTTTTGCTGGGTCCACCACAAAATATGTGTACGTTAAATATCCTTGTGTTACCCCCAAATGTCCTCCTAATACTTTTCCGTTCGCAATCTGCTTTTGTGCAGTTTCAGCAGCTGTTGTAAATGGGACCTTCGTACCCTCTTTAAAGAAGTTCTTGATTTGATCTCCTACATTTACTGAACCATTGATTTCAGGTATATTGCCGTACGTTGAAGCATTACTTGTTATCATTTGTTGTTGTGCCCACAGATTTCCTGCTAGCGGAGCTGTGAAGATAGCTACTGATAATAAAATTCCAGCCCCTACAATGGCTGAAATCAGCAACACCTTCTTATTGACAAATTTTTCTAGTGTTGTCATGGTATAAAAAGTGAAAACGACTATTTTATCCATTGTTTACCCATGACACGTAACTTAGTTACCTGACCTATCCGTATTGACCGTTATTTTATAGAGGGAGATATCACTAAATATTCATATGTACTCGACACATAATCATGATCTAATGTACTCAATATATATTCCGACTGACACTTGTCCCACTTATGTCATTTTCAGAATCAAACGCGAGATACTGCTAATAGTAACTTCAGTGTACATGTGGTTATGTCCATTACGGCACTTGAATCAAATTGGTACATGAATATCGAGACAGGATATATATAAGAAAGGACATTCTCTTGAAACTTTACGAGTATGGTGAGCTGAATCAAACCAAACTTATGAGCTATTGTGGGCTAAACAATGTGAAGCACAAAGAAATTCTTGATGATATGGTTAAAAAAGGAATTATAACCAGAATGGAAGAAGCTTGGGGAAATAAAACAATAATAAAATACAAGGCTTCAGACAAAGGCAGAGAGATTCTCAGAGGAATTCTAGAGCCTTATGAAGCCTTGTTCCCAAGGAGCGACATGGATAAATTATCATGATGATGATTGTCATGATGAAATGTAACAAAGTTACTATTACAGTTTTATATTGCAGGCAGGGATAAGTAATTAGTGACAACGAATTCGAATACTAACAGCGACCAACCAAAAGAGAATCTCTTTCAGATAATGGATGGAATAATTCATCAGCTCAACAGGACAAAAAAGATGTTTATAATAATGATTCTCACTATCATGATCATTCCACCAATAGCTTTCGCCGTTACCTTTGTGTTACTTGGACCTCCATTTCCATTTCACGATACAGGAGGCCCTCATGATAGGTTTGGTCCAGGCTTCAACCCTGTCTTTGGCATCGCGCGCGTAGTTCCATTTCTGATTTCCCTAATATGGTTAGGTATAGGAATATGGCAATGGTTTGTACTTTCGAAGTGGACCAAGAAATATGAACGATATAAAGAATTACAAAAGAAGATGGATGAGAAATTATCTGATTATGACAATGCTGATGATAAAGTAGACAAAAAAGAGAACAATAATAATGACAAGCGCTTGTAGATATGCCATTTTGATGGTATTGAATTGAATTATTTTACTCCGTCCTAGAACATTATGAAACTATGAAACTACTCTGGGTGCGAAAAATTTTATATGGAATCAACCAACAACTCATGTAACTTAGTTACGTATTATTGGTAGGCAAGGATTATAAGGAAAATTCGGTTCCATTCTATCTACTATGAAATCGATTACATATACAAAAAAATTTGTTCGTAGAGAACCGCCAAGAATGGTAATAGCAACCATAACAATAGCTTTTCTAGTTGTGATGATAACTGTAAGTCAAATTCCTAGGGCATCTGCACAACCAGAGATTATCAATACGAGTCGTGAAGTCCCTGCCTCTGTTGATAAAGTGTGGAACATTGTATCGTATGTAGATAACGATCCTCAATACTGGTCTGGCATTAAAGAAGTCAAAAATGTAAATACAAACAGTAATGTGATTGAAAGAGACATTACAACCGTCAATAATGCTGAGGCACATCAGATTGTAACCCTTGATCCGAAGAAGTCAATCATAATAAATCAAACTGCAGGTCCAATAACAGGAACAAGGACTTTAATATTATCTCCTTCTGATGCTAACGGAACAAAAATTGATGTATCATGGAATATCGATCTTTCTGGAATTCCTATTATCGGAAGAGGCTTTGCAAAAGATAATATCCTGAAATCTACAGAGGAAGCACTAAATAAAATTGCAGAGGCGGCCAAATAACTACTTTAGACTCGTATGAAAAATCAGATTCGTCCCGACGGTCTAAGACTTGCGAATTTAAATAACGCTTTTGTTTTCAATGTTCATTTTTAGGCAATGACATAAAGTATCTAATCATAATTGATCTCTCTTATGCTAACGTTTTCTAACAGATGGACCATCCAATGTAGAAAGTGATGCCCTCAACTTTTTGCGTAAGAAAAGTGCAAGTATTACCGGTATAAGAGAAGTCAAAGCTATAGTGAGAAATATCAGGTTGTAGGAATTAGAGGAAGGAAATGATCAAACAAACTCCACCTAATTTGGTTAGTTTGAAGTACATGAATTTCGATAAGCTAGACCAAGCTGAAGAAAATTAAGCTTAATGATCATGATTGATTTAGATCTAAATGAAAAATACGGCTGATTTGATAAAAAACTAGATGCATCTCCTTATGTATATTCAAGTAATTTAGTGGCGGAAGGCTTCGAATAGCTAATGTTTCGCCTTATGTCGCTTCATTGATTCAATAATTATGTCAGACGCATATGCCCTATTTTTCCAACCTACGATTTTCACAAACTTCCCTTCCTCCAAATCTTTATGATGTAGAAAAAAGTGTTCTACGAGATTCCTAAAATTAGGATTAATGTCTTCAATGTCCTGGATCTCAGAAAGAGTTGGATCTACTATTAATGATGGAACTGTAATAATCTTAGAATCCTCACCTTTATCATCTTCAGCTATTAATACCCCAATAGGGCGAGTATTAATAACTGCAAATGGCATTATAGTCATTTCTCCTAAAACGAGGACATCTTCAGCCTCTCCATCGCCACTTATTGTTTGAGGTATAAACCCATAGTTACCAGGATAAAACATCGATGGTGATAATTTCCTATCAATTCGAAGAATTCCATGTTCCTTATCTATTTCGTATTTAATATTACTGCCTTTAGGAATTTCTACAACTACATTGACGTCATTAGGTGGTGTATATCCGACAGGGATGAGATCAAAATTAATCAAGTTTTGATCACTTATCGGGGAGCATAAATCATTAATATCTTTTTAAATTTATACTAATGATTCACATTGTAAACAAATTCAATTCCTTCCAACCGACCTGGAAACATGAATTTTATAGATAATAAATTACAATTTATTATGAAAATTCAGCAATATGTCCGGTGAAACCGAAAGAGAATTACCTTTGTGGAGCAGGAGACAGTATCCATCACCATTGAATGGGTTTTTTGTGTCTGAAGAAGCTACCCGTAGGCCCCATTGCATCAATCAAAGCAAAATGAACTATATCTTTGGCTGCACCCTCGGGACTTATGGGCGCCATACCACCTCCCATGTCAGTGCGGACCCATCCAGGACATACGGCATTTACCTTAATGTTACCATCTCCTAACTCGCTGGCCATAATCAATGTGAGAGCATTAAGTGCCGCCTTTGAAATTCTATAAGCAGCTACATTTCCACCCATCTCGCTCATTGCTCCGTATCCAGATGAGACGTTTACTATCCGACCATACCCATTTTGTCTCATTATAGGAACAAAAGCCCTGCACATATGAAATGCACCATAAAAGTTAACTTCTAATGTATCCTGCACAGTTTTCTCATCCACATCAAACACACTTACTCCTTCGTCCAAATAAACTCCAGCATTATTAATCAGGATATCAACTCTTCCATAAGTCTTTTGAATCCAATCCCGAAGACTTACAATCTCCTTATTATCAGTCACGTCAAGTTTGCGGTATACAATATTATCAGCAGCATGTAATTTAGTGACAGCTCGGTGACCATCTTCTTCATTCCTACTTGTGAGAACAACATTACAGCCAACGCTAGCTAGCTCCTTACATATTTCATATCCAATTCCACGATTTCCACCCGTTACAATTGCTACGTATCTATCTGACTTCAAACTTGGGTCAATGAGATAAAGCCTGCGTCATTCTTATCAATTTTGCCACATAACAATAATCCAATTCTATTTTTTTGTAGTCAAATATTCTTGGTGAACTTCAGGCAAAGGGAGATCCTTCAACCGTATAGCTAAGTTAATAGCACTTTTCAATTTTTGTTCCCGCTTTCGTATCAGATATTTCTGAAGTCTGCTGGATTCTTTATTTTCATATAACTTCAAATGTTGACATATAATCTTCTGGTACTAGTTCGAATATCGTGAATGTTCTTTTCGTTAGTGTTATCAACATATTTCTCAAGCTTGTTCATAAATCCTCGACCGTCACTTCTGACTTTATCAAGAAATGCTTTTTTAGTGAGAAAAGGCAAAAGTAAAAAGTAATATCATTTAATATTAATAAATTTTATTAGTGTTCGCATTTTTGTGTTTACAATGAGTTTTGATTGGTATTTGACTGCATATAATCCAGCAACTGAAATAATAAAATGCAGATCAAAGCAATTTGATGACCGTTATCAGGTCATAATCAAGATATCTTGTCATTAGTTTCAAATATTCAGTTTTGATTCTTACACACTATACATACTATCAGAATTAACAGACCAAAGAATAAATAGTTTGATAACTCATAGTTCCTAATGGCAGATCAAATATCAAAGAATAAATCGAATAGTAGCAAAGCGAGTCCACAACCATCCGATAGGACAAAAACCGGCGTTAGATTTAAGAAAGTAAAAAAGATCTCAAAATCAATTAAACAAATTGAATCTGAAATGTCACAGATACAATCTCAAATGGCAAGAATTGGAAAAGACCTTACGGCCGTGCTTCATTTGGTAGAGACTAAGAAGAATTAGCAAGAGAAGGAAGAATTAAGCTATTTTTCAATAGATCAATCCCTGTTTTTTTGATTAGGCATCTATTGAATAAATAAGCTTGGAGTATTTTATGCTAAAGGCCGTCGATGTGTGAACACATGGGAAAACTCGTCAAATTTAGCTTATTATTCATCATCAGGTAATTCCTTCGGACGCCATATATTGACCAATTCCCCTTTAGTGTGATCGTTTAATTTTTTCCATCCACTGATGGATAGCTTTACACATGCAACAGCGCATGTTGGCATCGTAACCATCTTTCCTGTTAATTTCTCCAATAATTGTTCTGACTGTGGATTATGTCCAACTACCATTACTATATCAAATCGATCATGTTGGTTCTGCAATATATTCAGATATGCTTTATATTCTGACCCATATAAGGACGAGTCAACTAGAATCTCACCCTGATAACCACATGCTTTGGCGACTTTCTGTGCGGTAGAGTAGGCTCTAACCGCCGAAGAGCTTATTATTACTTGTGGGTTAAGCCCTTCTTTCAATAACGTTTTACCAATTCTTGGTGCATCTCGTTTACCGCGGTTATTTAGAGGTCTATCATGATCTGGCAACTCAGTAAATTCCCAACTTGATTTGGCATGTCGAAGTATCAATAATGTCTTCATACTATTCATTAAAGAATCCTCACGAATATATTCACTCCTTTGTTTGTATTAGCAAGTAGATTTGTTTGCGTACAATTGAGATGTAGACTAAAATTACAACTAATACTAGTAAGCTAGATTCGATAATCATTATGAAATATTATTTTCCAAAAAATGAACTTGTATGAACCTGTTTGAACAATTCTTCGGCTTCCCTACCGTATGCGTTTATTATAACTTTACTATCTCTGCACTCAGCTTCAATATAGTAGTATTTTATTCCATTATTCATACGTGTTATTTTTTCCGGAATGATCATAAATGTGTATTTTTTAACTGTTAAATCGTGAATTAAATCCTTAATATCACTTGGTTCAGATTCTTTATGAGCCAAGTTCCAGTTAATCATCAAATTTAATATTCCGCCTTTACACCATTTCTTAACTTATATTTCATCAATAATCCAGCAAATCTAGAATTAATTTCATAACTAATGTCTCTTTTTCAAGAACGTTTCTTTCGAACTCGTCCTTCGTGTTTGTGAGCATTCGTTCACGAGCCAGTATTTGTCCTAACATTGTATTTCTCATGTTTTCGTAATATGGCTGATTTAAATAATCAATATAATGGGTCATTTTTCTTTCATTACTTTCACTGATCTTCACCTTCATACCAGCTGATTGTTCCAGTTCCATTGTATTCATTTTTTAATTAGTTCCTCAAATATGACTGAGTTTAACGAACCAAATTCTATTTTTCTTTTCAATGAAATTCTACAATAATTATGTGTATGATTACAATCCTCTATTCTATCGCATTTACAACAAATCCATGAAACATATTCTTGACAGATATTGCAGGTAGCAACGGGTGTCAAACAGAACCCGCATCCTCTGCAAGATTCTTTATTAAACATAGCTTAGAAGACGTAGAGTTACTCTTATTAGAATTGGCGATGGTGATCTTGTAGATCCTAATAGACTATATGGAACTATTTCAATTAACTCGACGGACAACTAATGTTTGATTTATTGAGACTTAATGATTGGAGTATTCGATTCGTTCTGCTTTTAATTCTGGACTAAATTCTTCAAGATTATTCTCTTTGATAACTACGAAATGATCAATTGTATTATTACTATCTGAATAATATTCTGCGTCCATTGATTTGCCATCTATTTCAATATTAATACATCCATATCCCTCGTATGTACTTGCAAGATAAGGTTTTTTATCCACACCTTTAATTGATTCGCCTCCAGTACCAACAATGACAAAGATAATCCCTGATGGATCATGGTAATGAAATTGTTCGTTGTTTGTTATTATCGGTCTTGATGATCTGACATCATTGTAAAGTAGTGGAAATGATCGCTGATAATTATGTGAATGTCCTTGTATTACTAGATCAACATCATATTCTTCAAATAATGGATGATAGGTATTTCTCATGTTTATATTGTCAACTCCACTCCCTGAATAAAAAGGCCTGTGAAAATAAACAATTATCCAATCAATATTTTGATTTTCTTTTGCTCTGACAAGATCCTTTTTTACGAATATGAGTTGCTTAGCTTGATCATCCTCATTTAGTTCCGTAGATAGAGCAATAAAGTGAGAATTCTGATAATCAAATGAATAGTATTGATTATCCAGATTGAATTTATCCATATATGCACGCAATAATTGGTCATTTGTGTCATGGTTTCCTAAAGCAATCTTAAAAGCGGGACCTACCGAATTTACAATGTTGAACCAACATTCCGGAGTATTTGCATATGAATAGTCACCTAAGCCAAGATACAACTCAGGTTTCATACTTCTCATCATGGAGAATGTATTCAATGCTTCATGTCCGCACCCCCAATCACCCGCAGCCACAAAATTAAAATGAGCTCCAATAATCTGTTCAGCCTTGGCAGGAACGAAGTAGTACAAATTTCCAAGTAAAGACATGACTAACACAATAACAATTATCAATCTATAGTGAGCAGAATTCATCTAGCTATAGCATATCTATCCTGACAAAAAGACTAACCGCAAAGCATTACTGTAGATCTAAATGGTCTTATATGGCTGATATGAATATCATAGACCAAATATAATTATCTAGATTGTTTTATTGTTATGAATAAAATCATTTTATATCGTACAAATCTTAGACCTCATTGTTTCCTTTATCACATTCTCCATTCAGGGAACAAGATATCTTATCAAGCTGTATAATATTCATCAATGGTTACGATCAGGATTGTCCAACACTATTGATAGGTTAGAATTGGATTTATCTGTCTGCATGAAAACCATTTGAAATCAATATCTCCTCCATACCACTTGTAGACCATTCTGGGTCCTCCCCAGGCACCAACTTCGTAATCTTGACCTTCACATATAGCCTTTGGGCCCCATCTATAAGCCCTCGTATCGATAACCTCGTTTACCTTCACCCAAGTCTTGCCGTCACCATTTAAATTTATCCATTGTTGCAACTTGACTTTAGGATTATTAACATCGCTCGACAAAATGATGTGAATATATTTGATACCAAACCAACCAAGACCTGCTAGAGTAACATTAGGCTTTATCATTCTGATCCCTGCTGGATCGTCATAATGCTTATTTGGACTTTGTTTAGTGAATTTAACTCTTGAAGCAGTTGTGGTAGAATTGCAATTTGTTTCGCAATCGTAGCTGAATTCTTCGCAGCATAGGTGGTTACTCTCATCATGGTGATTACATGGACCCCTAAGGTAAATTCCATCATGACCTGTAGGTTTATGAACATTAAAGAAACCCGTTAACTCAACGTTATCAAGATCGCTCTTGTCGTAGGTGTACCCTCGAGCTATAGATTTTTTAAAATTCATTTTGCAACCATCTATTGCATCTTTATAACGGGGGTCTACGTTCAAGTTAAACTTTACTTTCTTATTGTTGTCAGTGGTCCATGATCCATCATTATTCTTTACTAATTTACTGAACTTAGAGCCACCACCCCTTTCGAAATGTGAATCAAGTGGGTCGTTGGCATTCATGTACCAGACAAAACCTTTCGGCCTAATAGGATACAAAAATGCGACTCCATCTGGCCCAACCATCTTTTCTCCAGTAACCATATCATTTGTCTTTGTATTTGTTACATTGGCTCCAAACACTTTTCCAAATGGTATCAACGGAGATAACGAAATTGTTATTCCACTAGCGCAAATTAACTTTAAAAAATCGCGACGTGAAATTTTGCTACCTTCAAAACCTTCCAATATGTCTTATCGTACAGCGTCGAGTCATAGTATTCTTATTAGTGTTAAGGATGATCATCATGTAGACCCTAATAGACTATATAGAAGAAATTTAGTCATAGATTTAATGATTTAATCACGTAGACTGTCTTAAAATTACTTTATACAGAATGATTATCAACATATTGCTTTACTCTCTAGAGTATAATTGAACATAAAATAATAGCGTATGGGCGTATGTCATCACAATTACATATTTGATATTAACAAGTGTTATCATAGAGCAAACATCATAAATTTTTATAATGCAATCAAGTTAGCACTCAGTAAGGGGTTTATCAATTAATTGCGAATATCTGCATAATCACCACTTTGATATAATTTTTCAACCATATCAGCTGCCTTCAGATCGAAATTAGAAATAACATGCCCTAGACTCCATGTATCATAATCTATTGTCAACGTATTCCATGTAGATGTCATATTTGGATGATGATTTAATTTTTGGGAAGAATCAGCTACTCGATACATAAATTCAAATAATGTGGGAAAATCTGCAAATGTGAATGTCTTGTGAAGTTTGCCGTCAAGTATGGCCCATCCAGGTAGATCCTTTAATGCATCATTTATCTGATCTTCTGAGAGTTTAACATAGTGTGGGCTTGTAGTATTATGTACCGAAGTGAGGGCATCCTTGATATTTGATGGATTAATTGCGATAATTGTAGCATTAATTTTAGATTTAGTTTCTTGAGTTTGTGTCGATGCTGGTATAGATATTGATGTTACTGCAATTAGTAAGAAGATAATTATTATTACAAAAGTGTGTTTATTCATGGTAATTATTAATATAGTGGAATATTTATTATTTCATAATACTATGCTAGTCATTTAAGCATTCTTTAAGTTATGTATTATTTACATATACCAATCTTTTAAATGGCATGATTATTCCAAAATATTATTTGTTAAATAAGGTAATAAACGAGGGTTTTCGTCTGCTTTTTCATAGAATATATTGATAAATATTTATGGTAATGTTATAGTTTATCAACATAGTTGACATCTTATGATACCAAAGTTCTGATAATACTCGCAATTTCAATTCTTATTTCAACTATATGTGGTATTTTATTTCCTTCTACGGGAGAGCTTTTTTCACCATACCTCTTGGTAATTCTTGGATTATTGTTATTTTTAAATCTAATCCAACTTGATTTCCAAGATCTAATCTCAACCTTTCAGAGGCCCAAATTTTTATTGATATTGTCTATTGTGAAAGTGATTATCCTACCAGTAACAATGTATTTTGTTACTAATCAAATATTCCCAAAATATGCATTATCCGTGCTGTTATTATCTGGAATTTCTACAGGACTTGGTGCTCCTTTTGTTACCAATTATGTAGGAGGAAGACTTTCTATTATAGTAGGAATGGTAATAATCACATCTCTTATGGTTCCCTTTATATTGCCACCGTTAGTTTATGTTCTTTATAATACTCAATTTTCGATTCCATTATTTGATATGATTTTACTACTAGTAATATCTCTACTTGTTCCTTTATTGGGAAGTGGAATCATAAAAAAATATTTACCCAAATTAGCAACCACTATAAACAATAGTTCATTACCATTATCTATAATTTTAATGGATTTAATTAACTTTACAATATTTTCAAAATTTTCAAGTTATTTCTATTTAGAGTTACCCTTTGTTATTAACACAACTATTCTTGCTTTTGTATTATTTGCAGGATTTGCAATAACTGGTTATCTTATTTTATATTTGATTAATAAAGATTCATCGGGGAAAGACAAAATTTCAGGGCTTATTGCCATAAGCTATGTAAATAATATCTTAGTAACTGTTTTTGCCCAACAATTCTTTGGTTCAGAGATAGCGGCACTTGCTGCATTTTATAATATGCCTTACTACATAGGAATTATTTTCTTAAAAATTTTTTATTCAAAATTGATCAAGATTAGCAGAGAGTAATATAAAACACATAAAAATTAAAATCCTAATCCATACCATATTAATAACAGTAACTAGAGAAACCATTTATTTTATGGATATTGCTCACAAAAATAAAGTGTATATAACGAGAAAAATACCAGAACCTGGACCGTCCATATTAAAAAAATATTTTCAAACCAATATGAATTCAGGGGCAGACGTATTAGGAAGAGAAAAATTATTCGAAAATGTTAGAGGTGTGGACGCATTAATATGCATGTTAGGCGACAAAATTGACTCAGAAGTCATGGATGCGGCAGGGCCCAATCTTAAAGTAATAAGCTGCTATAGTGTTGGCCATGATCATGTAGATATTTATGAAGCAACAAAAAGGAAAATAGCAGTTACAAATACGCCAAATGTTTTAGCCAATACCACAGCAGATCTTACTTTTTCGCTAATTCTGACTGCAGCTAGAAATATTGTCAATGCGGATAGATATGTGAGATATGGAAATTGGAAATTTGGGTGGACACCTGATCTCTTTCTTGGATACGATGTGTACGAAAGTACATTAGGGATAATTGGTCTGGGTGAAATTGGAACACTTTTAGCAAAACGTGCAAGAGGATTTGATATGGAAGTAATTTACTATAGTAAAACACGTAAACACAAAATAGAATCAGAGCTGGATATAACTTATGTATCGTTAGAGGAATTGCTACAACGCAGTGATTTTGTTTCTATTCATGTATCGCTAAACAAAGATAGTTTTCATATGATAGATGAATCAAAATTTAAATTAATGAAAAAAACCGCTTTTATAATAAATACTTCGAGAGGTAAAGTCATAAACGAACAACATTTGATTAGCGCCTTAGAAGATAAAGTTATAGCAGGTGCTGCCTTAGATGTCTATGAAATTGAACCTATTTCCAAATCTAATCCATTAACTCAAATGTCACAAACTATATTGTTACCACATATTGGAAGTGCTACTTTCAGAACACGATCTAAGATGGCAGAAGTTGCAGCGAACAATATTGTAAACTTTTTTAATAGAAAAGGAATTGTGCACAAAATAAATTAGATTTGATATAGTTGCATCTGATAATATTGAAACTAGCATAGCAAGCATTCAAATTTATAATTTAATTTTAGAATCATTATTCTTCGATTTCAGGTAAGAATTAATTTTTACTGAAAGTCCACATTCTTTATCATTAGGAAAGAGTCCACATCTAAGAACCCTTGTGCTTTCTATAGTCAACCTTCTTCTCATGCTCTTCCCTAACATGATGGAGCCTGTCCTTCTCATGAATAAACTCCTTGCCACATTCTCGACATTTTATAATTGCATGATGGTGAATTTGTTTCATGTGAAGAATTAATTCCTCGTGTGTCTTGAATTTCAAGTGATCGATTTCGCAGACAAATTTTGTATGATGGAATAATTCCTTGTTACTAAAATTTTCAAATATTGTACTACCTTCTTCATTGTGTGCATTTCTTATATGTCTCTTTAACTTTTCCTTGTCCTCGAATTTCGTGTTACAATATTTACAGGTCGAAAGTTTAGGCTTATTATCAGTTTCATGGTGCCCGAACCATTTCATAAATAATTTACAATACAATCCCTTCATTAAAGTTATGCCGACTTTCTCATAAGACAGCTGACCTATTTTAAATTATTAAAATAATACTGGTTGCTATATGGCAATAGGTATAGATATGAATTAGAATAATACTATTTCTATCCATTGTATTCCGGGTTTAAGGCGGTTTTCAAACTTAATTATGGTAACAATTTTGAATATTCATGACATTCCTAAAGTTTACAAAGATGCTTCAAGAAATACTTATCATGTAGTTTCTCTTAGTAGTTAAATGGTAATTTTTAAATCAAGTATGAATATGCACAATACTTCAATAAGTTTGTCAATAGTAGCATTTGTTGCCCTATTTACATCAGGTTTGCTGGTCTACTTATCTGCCATCAATCAGCACAATTCATACGCTCAACTATCTTCGCCTGATAATAACAAAACATTGTTTGTTACAGCTTCTGCCTCAACTCAGATAAAACCTGACAAAGTTACAGTGTCATTAGGTGTGGAAACAACCAATACCAAGGCAAAGGCAGCGTTAGCCGCAAATTCTGAATTGATGAATAAAATCATCAATGCTCTAAAAACAGCAGGTGTAAAAGAAAACGAAACAAGTACATCATCATTCAGCATAAGTCCAAATCGTAACTACTCTGTAGATACAAACCAAGGCAAATTGACTGGATTTACCGTTAGCAATTCTATACAGATAGACAGCAACAACATAAATGACACATCAGAGTGGGTTGATATGGCAGTATCATCTGGTGCCAATAATGTAAATAGCATCTATTTTAGTCTGTCAGATAAAAAACTTGATGAAGTTAAGAATGAATTGATAAAAGATGCTATTGAAAATGCAAAAGAAAAGGCAGATATTGCTGCTTCAACATTGGGATACAAAATTGTAGGAATAAGGACAGTGAGTATTGATCAAGGGACACCCTTCTTTCCCCAACCAGTACCATATGCTACCGAATCACTCAAAATTGAAGCATTTGCGCCATCAACTCCAATATTGACGGGAGAGCAACGAATATCTTTGAACGTTAATATCGTCTTTCTCATGGAAAAATGAATTTATCATATTTGCTCGGAGGTAAGTTTGATAAAGGCAAGAAAGGAAGAACAGAATTAAGCCTAAATATATATAGAATACTTTACAACTTTTAACTTAATCAAGGATGTCATACTATAAAGCACCACGTTTTCCATCACGTTTTCCAGGTACTAACAAGATAAAAATTGCTGCGGCAGTTATTACAGTAATTATAATTATAGTTGTACTGGCTGAATCAATAGTGATTGTTGAAGCAGGTCATCGGGGAGTTGTGCTATACCTTGGAGCAGTTGAAAATAAGGTATTAGGAGAAGGTGTACATTTCATTATTCCTTTTGTAGAACAAGTCGTTCAAATGGAGGTAAGAACACAAAAATTCCAAGCAGAAGCAACTGCGGCATCAAACGATTTGCAAGAAGTACAGACTGTTATTGCATTAAACTATAGAATTGATCCACAAGAAGCAAATAGGATCTATCAAATATTGGGTGTCAGCTATGCAGATCGTGTGATATCCCCAACTATTCAAGAATCGGTCAAAGCCAGCGTAGCCAAATTTAATGCAGAAGAATTGATCACAAAGAGAGAAACAGCAAAAAGTGTTATCGCCAATGCCATAAGAAGTACCCTTGCTTCAAATAATATACAAACACAAAATGTATTTATCACTGATTTCAAATTTTCAGATGCATTCGCTACACAAATAGAACAAAAAGTAGTTGCTTTTCAAAAGTTCCTTACTGAACAAAATAATCTAAGGGCTATTGAAGTAGTTGCAAACCAAAGCGTCGCTCAGGCTGAGGGACAATCAAGAGCAACTGCTGCTAGGGCAAGTGGTGAATCACAGGCAATAAAGATTATCACTACACAATTAAGAGAAAGTCCAGAATACCTCCAGTGGCAGGCCATTTCAAAATGGAATGGACAGATGCCGTATGCACTCGGAAGCAGTGGTTTTCCTTTCTTTCAGTTACCTGTGCCAAAAGCGCAAAATCAAACCCAATAATTTTCAAATTTTATTTTTTGAAGGACAAAAATAGAACTAAATATCATTAACGATGAAGATATCACCTTATTTCAATTGATAGCGAAATAAGCTATTTCTAACCAAACTAACTAGTATTCAATGACTTGAGATTTACATATGATTCTCTGAGTTTTAGATACAGATCATTCATTGATGGTTCCAATAACGCATAGGAAAGGTAGAAATCCTCAGCCTCACGTAAGTATCTTCTTATTTTGTTATTCACTAGGTTTCCACCAAGGTTTGATATGCTACTGATGAATTTCATATTATTCTCTCTATCTACCAATTTTATCACTTTTATATCATAGTCAGCAGAGCTTAATCCTCTGCAGTAATCATGGAATCTGGCCAATTGACGCTGTTGATCATCATCTCCAGGAAAGTTTTCAAGAGGTTTTATCTTCAAGTCCATACAAATCTCATAGACTCTATTACCAAATCTGTATTTGAGATATGCATCAAAACCATATTCTTTAGTTTTATACAAATCAAGTATTCTGTCATTATCTTCCATCACATCATGTAATATGGAGGAAACTACTTCGACGCTAGTGATACTACGATTAACCGTGGCATAGTGTTTTACCACATCTCTTGTTACAGGCCAGATGTGTGTTTCAAGAAATGGTGATTGATTGTCTTCTCTTTTGATGCCGTCATGTATCTCGGTGGATACATCCAATGCAGTAATAATATAATCATCAATTCTTATCCCACTTTGAATAAGGAAATTTTCTAGCTCTTCTCTCTTCAGAAAATCCTGATTCTTCATAAGGCTATATTTATCAGATGCACAACAAAAGGATTTCTTATATCACAAGATAGAAGAGAATTTCTAGATTGTTCACAGGGAGTTTAAGAAAAGTTCACTAGAAACACAAAATTTATCATACTGACTAAGGGGTAAATTTCTATTTAGCAGATGATGTTATCTGTTATTTCTTGTTCATCGTATCGATGGCCCTCTTTTTCTCTTCATTCAATTCATCGAGTGAAACACTATTGGCTAAAATGATAGTATTGCCACTTTCGTCAATATCATTTTCAGTGAATATGGCAGCATATTTAGATGAGGAAAGAACTTTAATGACTGAATCATCTTCAGGTAGCCTTAATTCCAACTCTCTAAGAGGTATGACCGAACCATAATTATCAATATCAAGTTCAACTACCTTTATCTTATTTCCTTCAATTATTTTGTCCACCTTTACTAACAAAATGCACCACACATTATACGTTATTCAGCTACTTAGGTATTTTCACTAGATTATCGTTCAAATCTACTAAAAAGTAATATTTCCATTAGCGCTCCAGAAAATCTTTTAACTACTAACGAAAGTAACTTGGATGAAATATTTCTAATATTGTAGTTTGGTAACTAATATGATATAGATCGGTGAATTTTAAATTTTCTGCAAATTTCCTGATATTTTGAGGGAATGGCATATTTTTGTAAAGATATTCTTATTAATGATATTTGTTCTATATTATCAATGATAAATATTGGTTATGAGCAAAATATTGCAATACTACTTCCTATAATAGTAACTTTAAATACAGTATTTGTTTCTGGTTTCATCGATCTTGACTCTACTGCGATGATTATTTCTAATTCTATTAACCTATGTGAAGAAAGGAGGACAAAATCATCAAGATTGCCTTCTAGCCATTGGTGTAGAAAATGTTCCTCAGATTCCTTTTATTTAGAAGATACAATTGAGGTTACACCTACCTCTAGTAAACCAACGTTATGTGAAATATATGTATGCGATAGCTGTGGTCAGAAAATTGAGTATTGGAAATATTTTGAAGAATCTCGCACACCTTAAACTTTTTTGATTGGTTCCATAGTAATAGTATTATTATTATTATCTGAATAGAAAAGTCAAGCATAAAAGAAACAGTTATGAAACTGATTTTAACAAAGATCTAATAACTAACTTTCTTGGGGGCTTGAATATCTAATTGAATAATTCTATTATATTCCTGTTAAGTTTTCCAATTTTTATGCATTTTTGATAATAATACATCTATTGTATCATTTAATTGTTTATTAGTTTGTTCATAAGTTTCTATTTGTTTCTGGAATTTGGATAATTGTTGATATAGTTCTTGTTGTCTCCACATGGTTTCAAATATAGTAACGTAAGAAATAACAGTTGATCCGATCGAAGAAAACAACGATGGTCCTATTGCCTCATATGACGTATAACTTGTATCATCTTTTAATTCAATATATAGTACAAATTTTCTATCGACTAGTAAAATTGAAGCTCTAATTCTTGATGGTTCTCCAAGGTTCATAATCTCAATATCCGATTCATCGCTTAATTTTTTTGAAATTAAACGTATATCATCATCAAAAGGAGTAAGAATTCTTATTTTTAATTTATTATTATTTTTTCTCATTTGCTGCAATTTAGACAACATACCCATACGTTCTTGTCTATGGAAAGCATTGGCCGTAGAAAATAGTCCCAAAATTTCACTTTCTGATGACCAAGCTAACTTATAAGCAAGCTCTTGTACTTGAATTGGATCTTTAATAATTTCAAAAGTTTCATTTTCAGTTCGATCTATGTTATTTTTTACTTTACCAAACTCTTGTTCCTTTGGCATAACGCTGGCTAACATAGGATTGGAAATATGTTGTTCATCATCAATAGAGGCCTTAAATTCATCCCCGTATAGGTTTGCCAATTTTTTAAACATTCTCATACAATCCTCTGAATTAAAAAGATATTCATATCCATCTATTTTTTCCTGTATTGACTTGTTTTTTTCGAATTTTTTACCACATAACGAACAAGTAAACCCATTATTAGAATTTTTTTTATCTAGAATTCCATTATTTTGATCATACACCTATCTATTAATTCCAACAAGTTATTTAAGAGTTTAATGAAATATTGAAGATATAATAAAAAAATACAAGGAATTTCTATAATTTCTATAAAAAACTCAATTAATCCTTAAGATAATCCAATTTTCGATTATGAGTAGTCAGCATGGTCGATATATCAAATATTTTATGATCTACTTGAGATTAACGAATGTTCTAATTTTTTTTACTAGATGATTTCAAAAAACTGACTATTCGTTGTAAGTATATTTCTGTTCTCTTTACCACATGGCATTAGCCTCAATTCAACAAAACGAACTGACACCAAGTCAACCAGTAAATAGTCAAAATTTTACAGTAGGACAAAGTTGGGGAGCTTTGAGAAAAGCTTGGAAAGGGTACCGAATTGCAAAGGTACAAAAAGATGATACCAAAATGACGGAGTATGCAACCAAGATTAGAAAAATTCAGGGTGAATTAAATATCGCCATATCGTCATTCCCTAATTTGGGAATTTCCTAATTTTTTTTCTAATAATTAGTCAAAATATTTTTCTATTAATTTTTCTAAACCTTTATATTTAATTGAAAGAAGTAGAAGGACCTTTATAGTCTTGGATAGCACCGAACCCGAATATTATTGAACCATAAATAGTAAATTGATATGGGGTTCAAATTAATGATTGAAATGTTAATTACAAATATATCTAGTCCTGTACTAAACCAGAGAAGTAACGATCTTCACGGTTGATTACTTCTTCTCTTCTGGTATAGACTTGTCCTCAACTAATTTGTATTTTGATAGCACCTTATATGCCAAGAATACAATTAAAGCAATAATAATAAATTCTATGATGTTTGAAATTAGATCACCGTACTTATATTCGGAGGGATCACCGTGTATACCTATGACAGTTGCAGACATGTTCTCAAGACTTCCTGGTAAGAATAGACCAATAGTAGGATCAATAATATCTTTAACAAATGCGGTTACCACTTTTGATACTGCCTGACCTACAACGAAAGCAATTGCTAATCCAATTATTCCAAAGGCTATAAGGAATGCAATATACTGTTCTTTGAATGATTTTTTCTTTGCAGGAGATTGCTCTGCCAAGGTTACAAATTCGATGTAATTTAAAGCATATAAAGATTTCATAAGTATCAGTAATTAAATTAGAATCATACAACTTCACAAATATTATAGACAATGCTAGTGACAAACAATTAAGCTGCATAGATTTTCTCAATTGCACTGCTTGTTTTCGCAGCCTATAATTACCTATCAAAAGACAATTTGGTCGAAGATAAGACAAAACCAGAATCTAAATGAAATATTCTATTATCAAATCTTTATCTTGTTTATTTGTCTACTAATCTGATACCAAAATGAATTACCACATGAATTACTATTAATACCCAAATTTTCTAGATTTCGCATTTTATTATTGCTTGAATGCTTTTTTATTGATCTCCAAGTAAAGAATCAATTTTTTTATTCAAATCCAAAATTTTCTCTAGAAGTTTTTCATTATGTTCTTTAACTCGTTTAATTTTCTCTAGAAGTTTTTCATTAATATTTTCTAATTGCTCAATACGACTTAGAGTGTAATCCTGCTTATCAGAAGTCTTTTTTTGTCTATTAAATATCCACCAACTAATTAGCACACCAATTATTGCACCACTAATGATTCCTAAATAAGTACTCGATGAATTGGTCATATCCATACAATTTGGATATAATTCTGGTACGCAACCCCATGTTAGAGCCCATGGCCACATGATTTTGATTTATTACACTCTATATTATAACATTATTTGTAGGTCTGCGTGAGATATCTTATCTACCACTTCCTGGTAAACCAATTCCTTTCAATGGGGTACGATAATCTGTAGTTACATGAACTCCCTCCTTTGTAGTTATATTGATCGTTTCTAATTGCGTATCAGGTTTTGGATAAAAGAAAAATGATTGACCTGGTGCCAAACTGTCTAGATATTGAAGATCATTCTTACCCAGGTATACACTAATATTTGTAAGCGGATACGCCCCAACATTATTGACTCTTACTCTATAGTATGTACCTGCGATATCAGTTGTATCCTTTGTAGCATCAACTTCAAGGGCATATGGAACTTTAGATTCTTGTTTTATGAAAAAAAAAATTAATGCCGCCACAAATATTACTCCAATTAAAGAATAGTAAAGGTAAATTCTTCTTATCATCAAATCTAGGACGGTATAGTTATTTAATAACTTACATCAAAATGATATTATGATACTCAATACCAGAGATATTCAAAAATTTCATCAAAAATTGAGTTCTCTTCAATCCATTTAGCCATCCAGCCAAATAGAGATTTTCAATCTATGTTTTCTGGTCAAAACTCATTGGGCCACAAAAAAGCAAAATGAATATTGCAAAATATAAATGCATTAGCTGACTTCTTTGATTTGATTTGGTTTTTGATATACCCAATTGGGTAGCTGTACTAATAGAATTAGGCATTGCAATTGCAATTGCAATTGTGGTTTATAGACTTCAGGCTGCAACTGCAAAGTTGACTGAAAACCTACTGTCGAAAATTTCGCTTATGACACAGAGAATGGACGCATTATTAGAACAAAGAAGATTAGACGAACATTCCAAAAAGGCGTTTGAGTGTAAGAGAATTATTGATCACTTAGAGTACATAAGGAAAAAAGAGGAAGAATTGAAGGAATATTTGACCAATTATATTTCGGGAGATACGACAAGCGAGCAGTTGAAATATTTTGTAAAACAGAATTTTATGCCTATTGCCAACTATAGAATTCATGAGATAGAAGATGCAACGAGGCAGCTAGGAGACAAGTTAAGTGATAATTCTCTAAGATTGGACTTTTTGTCGTATATTGAAGCTTTCTTGAATCTAAGTGAAATGGTTGTAGTAGATAGTAAACCCCAAAATGATAACGACCTTGAGAGTTTTGTAATCTCTATAAATCTTCAACTCCGTAGAATTCAAGAATTCCTGAGTAGATTTCGTAAAGAGTTGCAGCAAACTAACACTAGTAGCATTTAGCATTCATAGAATAATATTCAATGTTAGTTTTTTTAGTAAATTACGATACTTCGACCCTAAGAGTATCACTAAATTCAAATGCTTGAATTTATTCATGTACATATACAAAAAGATCAAGGTAGAAGAATTGGCTTGTGCTAATCTGAATATTGCTAATTTAGTAACAAGTATGATTAGCTAAAATATTTTCAATAGAAGAATTATCATAATTACTCATTGGTTATTTTAAACAAGATCAAAAATAGCTATGGATTCTAACCTTATAGAAAACCTCCACATACATTAAATTTTTTAGGTAAATAATGGAATTAGATTTCATGAATAAGGTCCTTCAGTTCCCTCTTAGGCTTTGGCATAAGCATCCTAACTGGATATCCCAAACAAAGAATCGAAGATGGTAAAAGATCTGTACCTAATACTTCCTTTATCTTGTTTTCATCTATCATGCCTATCCATATAGAGCTCAATCCCAAAGCATGTGCAGCCAACTGAGAATATGCAGCTGCTAGGGTGGCATCTTGTTGAGAGAATTTTCTAATTGTCTCTGGTGGAAAATTTAATTTTACTCTTTTGGGATTCATGCAAAATACAAGTACAACAGGTGCATTTACATAGGGCTGATTGTTCGCAGCTTCAACGAGCTTTTCCTTAGTTCTCTCATTCTTTATGTGATATATTTCAAAGCCTTGAAACCCTCCTGCAGTGGGTGCTGTATCTGCTGCTGCAAAAATCATTTCAAGCTTCCATTCTTCAACATCTTTGTTTTCAAATTTTCTCTGAGATCTTCTATTCAACATAACATTGAAGATGTTCGTTTGTACTATGTCTTCTACATCATGAATTTGAATTTCTTCTTTAGGAAATAGTAGTTGTGTGTATTTATCTGTAAACATTCTTGAAAAAATATCGCTCGGAAAAGACACATATGTGTAATAACTTTCACGTTATTAAATTAGATCTGTTCTTAGTAAATTTTTAAACTGATCCTTCATACCGGATCATAATCAACATCAAATTAGTTTGATCTACTATGATCCAAGTGTATAATCTATTTATGATTAAATGTTTATATAAGCCATTGATTACCATTAAATGGTTAAAAATGGTTAAAAATAAACTAAAGAGAGACCCCAGCTGCCAAAAAGGCAAAATCAATCCAGAATAGTACTTCAAACATTCAAGATATGATTGAAACAATTCAAAATAGTATAATTGATGTTACAAATCAAGTCGCAAAAGCTCAATCACAATATGCACAATCAATTTCAAATTTTCAAGTCGAATATCTTGAAGCAACAAATAAGGTAATTCGGAACGTATCGGATTTCCAAAGATCTTTTCTTGAGAACAATTGGAATAACTCTGATGATAGATCAGCTTCATATGCAGAGCAACTTAGAAATCAAGTAAATACACAGGCAGAAAATTTTGTAAAAACCTTCAATATTTGGAATCAAATTGCAATAAATTTAATTGATGTTTCAAAAGAGAACATAAAAGTGTGCACACAAGCAATGACATCAATACAAACTTACAATAGAGATCTGATGAACTCTTGGAATTCATTCCCTATTCGATCATATACTAAGTAATCAAACAAAGAATTTTTTCTTTATTACTTTAAATAGAATATCATTTGTAACTCTGGAAATGAGTTATCATAAATCATCCAAAATACTCTACTGATTTATTGTATTGGAATTGACTGAACTAATTGGGATAGATCTATTCTATAGTAATCAATCATAGCTGCATCATATTGTTGAACTATTTCAATTGGTTCTCCTTTGTTTTTTCTATGGATAATAAGTTCTCTTTGATAGTAGCTCGTTGCATATGTGTAGCCACGTCTTCTGGCCTCTTTTAGAAATTCCGACCTGAGCATATGACCTCCCATTTCTCCCAAATATCCAGTTTTGATAGCCATCCATTCCATAAAAACAGTATTCATTTTACCTAAATTTTCATCATTTGTACCACGTCTGAGTGATTCCATATGTATTGCATTCATTTTACCTAAATTTTCATCATTTGTACCACGTCTAGGCTTGTGTTTTTCTAAGGGTCCACCTTTAACATATCCCACAATTTCTCCTAGCTCGTTATTAATTCTAAGAGTGATTACAATCGTACTAATATCATATAGAGACTTATGAAATTCTCTATCATTAAAATTTGTAGGAGAACAGTATTCTTGACGTATTTTCATAATCGTATCATATGTTTTCTCATTCCTCTTGTTCCTATCATTCCCAATATTTTCTACAACTGTTACCAAATTTAATTCCTTTTTACGAAGTGATGCTTTTATTTCTAGTTCATTTTGCCAAGCTTCCCTAAAACCTTCAACGTTATCAAAAAAATTCTTCTTATATTCAACAGGTAAACTATGTATTATTTTTTCAAAGCTATGTTTTTCATCTTTTTGCTTAAGGGCAGAAAAGTATTCCACAGATTTTTCATTTATGACTTGTGAATGCCACCCCATACCACGAGCATTGCGTCTGGCAAGTTCCTTAGCATATTTAAAATCACCTAAGCAATATCCCGCGATACGGTCGCAAATAGATAAGAACAACCCAAGTTTTTCATAATGCTGTCTTGTGATAGTATCATCTTTATGGATACCGGTCAAGGAAAATAGTTCTTGCATTCTTTTTAGTGCATGTTCCTTTTGTGTTCCAATAAAAGGAAATGTTGTTCTATGTATTAAGGCAATCACTATATTCAAATCTATTTCAAAAGAGTCAATAAGTTTAGCCAATTTTTGATCATTTCTAATAAATAATTCAATATTATCCTCATTGGGCTTTTCAAATTCCTTTTTAGGATCAAAATCATGAAAAAGTGCAGCCACAAACAGATTCTTGATGTCTTTTTCACTCATTTTATTTTCTATTTTTTGATTTACCGCCGATAGTACTGAAATGTAAGCAACTTCAAGATTATGATTAATGGTGTGATATCCAGGATAATCCGAACCTAGACCATGTTTAGAAAATTCTGAGACAGCATGCCTAATAATTCTAGATGATGCCTTTATATCAAAATCCATATTTGCAACCAGTTCTATAATTTTGTCCTTATGAGATGCCTCTTTAGTTAGACCGATGTTATATCGAGTCCACCAAGGAAACAACCTAATTCTCTTGTAAAGCTCGTACCACCAAGAGAATGGCTTGATAAGAATCATTTTATGGCCGACATCACTTTTTGTGATAACTTTATCACTTTCATCGAATGACATTAAGATGACACCTCCAATTAACACCACAGTTGAATATAAAAAACTTATCTTGTAAACCAATTAATACTTAGAAACTCAAGAAATCTAATATTGTTGTTTATAATTTATAAATAATTTAAGATATTAATATATTTTTTTGATTGTAAAAATTGAATATACTTTCTAAAATTGCAAGAGAGTTCTAAACTGTAATCATTTTAGAAAAATTTGAATAAACTACTTCACAATTACTGGCCAAGCTTTCAAATTCAGCCTTTTTCTCATTCAAAATGGCATCTGCAGTTACGCCGGATTCATTCATCTCGGGTCCATAACTCTCTAACCACTTTTGAATCATTTCGGACGTTACTTCAAGATGAAACAAAATACCTATAGTGGTGTCAATTCTGAATGCTTGCGGATACAAATCGGAGGAGGCCAAAAGTGTTGCTGACTTTGGAAGTTCGTAACTATCACCATGCCACTGCAAAACTTTCATATTCTTATTAGCTATCCCTTTGAAGATATCATTCATTCCTTCATTATTTATTGCCACATCAAACCATCCAATTTCTTTTTTCTCTGCTTTATAAACTCTCCCGCCTAGTGCTTGGGCAATTAATTGTGACCCAAGACAGATTCCAAGGAGCGGAACTTGATGCTGTTTAGCGTTCCTTATTAACTCTTGTTGTTCGTTTAGATAAGATAGGTTTTCGTACACAGACATGTATCCTCCCAAAATGACTATTGCAGCATACTGATCTGCATTATGTGGAATATAGTCTCTTTTTACATTTACAGTCTTGATCTTATATCCATCGGCTTCAAATAGTTTCTTTAAATTCCCAAGCGTCTCAATCTCTGTATTTTGGATAGAGAGGATGACGTCTTTCACCTGATAATATTGAATTGACTCATTATAACTACTTATTCAGGATTAAACCAATGTTCATGCGTTTGATCATAGACACTGGCATGCAATAAAAACAAAACCTGGTCAAACCAATCTCAATTGTTGTTGAATTATTTTTTGAGAATAAAATTCTAGTTAAACAATTTTGAATTTTGGTACAATAATGCACAATTGTAAATATGGATTCAAGTAATTTTAAAAGAGGCTAAGTACTAATCTGTCATGCGAGATTTGATTGACAGTGATTATGATGCACAACAAGTATCTTTATTTTCACATTTGCAATTTACTGGCTCTTTTAGGCATAACGGACATACTATGATACCACAACCTATACAAGTATTATCTGCAGCATTACATGCCCAATGACTACATGCATTTGTGTTCATTTTACCTGTATTATTCACATCTATTATATAAAATTCTTGGAGGAGGATCAAGGAATTCAATCGAATAGTTGCACCTAAATTTATGATTTCATTTTGGATGGTCATTTTAGGACCACATCCACATTTCTTCTATCGACCATGCAATTATCAAACAAATTATCAATCCCTGACTTGTAACTTCGTGACAAGCCATATTTTATTTTTTCAGTTCCTTATATCTGAAACAATTTATTGTATGATCATTAACCATACCTATTGCTTGCATCATTGCATAACATATCTTGGAGCCTACAAATTTGAATCCCCTACTTCTAAGATCTTTACAAATGATGTCAGATTCTTGGGACATAGAAGGAACATCTTTATAACTTTTCCATGAATTTTGTATAGGTTTGTATCTTACAAAGTTCCATATATAGGTATCAAAACTACCAAATTCTTTTTGGACATTGAGAAATACATTAGCATTTATGATTGCTGCTTCAATCTTTTTTTTATTTCGAATTATTAATGGATTGTAACAAAGTTGCCTAATTTTTAAACTGTTATATTTAGCGATTTGTTGTACTTCAAAATTATCAAATGCGTCTCGAAATTCATGACGTTTTTTAAGAATAATACGCCAGCTTAGACCTGCTTGCATCCCTTCTAGTACTAGGAATTCAAAGAGCTTCCTATCATTATGAACCGGCACTCCCCATTCCTTGTCATGATAATCTATTTCAATTTGTTCTCTTGCCCATTCACATCTTGCGTTCATTTCTAATCTAAGTATATTTTTCTATATATCATCATTATAATTCTAGTTATATTATTGTGATACAATTTATCTCAAAATAATCGTTATATTGTAAATATCACGGGAAATTGACATGACTGCATTCTTATAACTGAAACTAATCATCGTCCATAAAAAAATTGGTTAAAAGCTTTAATCATGATAAAAGATCGCTTCTTGAAAACTTACCTGCTAGTATTTTGCCAGGTTTTGATTTATAATCTGGAATACCAATTCCTACAGCTATCATGGCGTCCTTATCTTTTGCATGAGGCGAGAAAAATTCAGTCACAGCGTCATCATAAAAGGTCGATCCTGAAGCTCCAATTCCTTGACTATATGCAGAGAGATAAATCCTGCCAGCTATGATCCCTGATTCAAATTGGCATAACCTATACCCTCTGTTTCCAAGTGTATTCACTATTGGCTTAAGATTAGTCATCATATAGAATACTACGCTGGCATCGCTGAATAGAGATTGTTCTAGACATAAATATCCTGACATATTTCTATGAACGTTAACTTTTAAGAGATCGATTGAATTGTTCTTTCGATTAAAAAAATATGCCCCTTTCTGTATATTGGTTACATCATTTGCAATAAAATAGATATCTATCATCGACTTTTTATCAACGAAGTCAGAATGAATAGCCTTAGTTAAACTATAAAGTATATTTGATAGTTGGACAAAGGTAATTGGCCGTCTTGAAAATTTTCTAGTAGATCCCCTTAAAAGTATAATATTAGATAGTGGTTGTGATATAATTGATTCGGGATTTATTAATTTTGACTGCAATTTCATATCATTGTTTTCTGCTTCTTTGATATCTTGCACCATAGCAATGGAACGAGTCCATTTGCGTACTTCGTCGTTTGAATTTAACGATGATGCTTTGTGTAATCTCCAGATTTGGGGATATTCAATTTCTTTACTCTTTGATATAGGAACGATATCTGGAACAAACTTGGCGGGGTTTTCTGCTTGCTGGGGTTCTCGTAGCGACAAACCAATTCCAACTGGTGCTAAAACTATTGATGCTTCTTTTTCTTCATCAAGACAAAGCATCTCATTTACGGCTTTGTCAACAAACCCGAGTATAAATTTGGTATCTAGACCAAAAGACATGGCAGTAGCAAGTAAATTAGCAGTAATTACTCCAGAATCCCAAAACCAATGTCTATAGGAACGAGCTTGATATTTCCAAGCGTTTCTCCATGCAATAGAGGTAAGAATTATGGTAAATGGCGAATCCCTTATCACTTGATCATATCCCGCAGCCTCAGATAAAAGCAGCCTATAATCACCACTTCTCAATTTCGTTAAAGTGAATTGACCAGGGCAGAAGTGATACACACCTGCTTGCAAACCAGAAATATTTTCAGATACTATATACAATTCAATTGGATATAAAGCCCCAGTTGCAGGAGCGGCACGCATAAAATATCTCCCATTTGGAAACTTGATTTCCCTTGTAATTCCTGAAGAGAAAAAAAGTAAAGATGACAATAATTTACTATTTATTATAGTATTATCTGGAGAGGATACATGATCTGTATCTTTCATGGTAATAACATTTAAAGTCGGGACGGGAAAATCTACTGGAAGAGGAATTGACTGAACACTAGTATAAAATTTAAATGGTTGTGGTTTATTATCCCAATCTAGGTAATGGTTAGACGATCTAATACTAACTTCGGAATGTTTTGTTTCTTGATGATATTCTAGTGCGTATTTAACTTCTTTATTCAAGGTTACATAGTAAATAAAAACAATTGCGTTATAATAATTAATCTAGCTTATTTGGGGTTATGGAATTGATTGGTTATTATGAATAAAGTTGGTTATAGATTAAGAACCAAATAAGGTTACTGCTAATTTTTAATCAAAAAATTTTCCTTATGTTATTAGATTTTAGTATCTCTTCAAAATCAATAGACAATAAGATCACGATAAAATTTAAATAGTTTATTAGAATAATATTTGCATTGACTCTCTCAATAAACTGCAAGGATGCAGGGGATCCAGTTTGTACCCATACAATGTACGGAGAAACTGAGGAAGAATTACTTCAGAATGCAAAAGAACATGGAATTAAAGTTCATGGTTACACGGAAGAGAAATGGAATGAAGAGATTTCAAAGAATTTGGAGCATTTTAGAAACATTATAAAGAAAACTTAGACTTGATTTGCATCGCGATCAAACAAGGGTGTAACCATATTTAATTACAAGATTTTTTTTCGTAAGGATCAATGGAATACCCCTAATCTACTGAAGTTAAGGAATAAGCAATGAGCAAATTTGGTATCAAAATTTTCCTTAATTAATGATGACGAAGTTACAAAATTGAGGAGAAAGCAAAATTAGTCGCAAGGTATGCGGTGTCATATCAACTATTGAATTTATTATTTCTAATTTTCTTCCTTAAATCGAAAGAATTAATATTGGTGTAGTATGCAAATGAAAACTAAAATGTCTGAAGAAGGAATCGCGACTCAGTTACTTCAAGAAAGTGTTGGGAAAAATGTATTAGTTAAACTCAAAGGAAGAAGATCAGTAAGAGGAAAAATTAAAGGATTTGACAAACAAATGAATATCGTCATAACCGATGCTATAGAGACGATAGAACAGACAAACAATAACAATCCTGAAAAAGATCAAGAATCACAAATAGGTGATACATTAATACGCGGTGATAATGTAATTACCATAGCAGTTTTATAAGATACGTAGATTTTGGCAAAGTTAGGTGTTTGATTACATAAATCTACTATTATAGAAAAAATCAATTTAAATAGATTTCAAGATATTTCTTATACTATTATGGTAAATCAATTGGTAACGTATTATTTTTTCTAGATTATTAACTGAAAATTTTAATTGCATCATTGAACTCTGAAATATTTAGTGGTGCTACTTTTGCAATTTCTATATTTTCCTTAACATGATGAATCTTCTTCTGTCCAATTAATGGAGCAATTACATTAGGAGTGGATCTGGTTATTTGTACTATTTTTAATAATTGGTTGCTATATCCTAGGTAGTCTGGTATGTTAGCATCTAGCAATTTTGTTTGTAATAATGGTACACTAGTAAAAACTCCAATTTTTAATTTATTACAAGCTTCCAAGATAGTGAGATTAGTCTCTCCACCGACAGATTGGTTCTTGAGCAAAAAAGCTTCTCTATACGCAAGGTTGTACGGAAGTTGGATAAAACGGAAGCCATGGTCTTTTCCTCCTATCTTTTCTGCTATTTTTACCATTTCTTCCAAAGAAAGATATCCTCTTTCTTTCTCAGGTAATCTAAAACATGTCCAGGTCGCCATTCCGTAATATTTGATCTTGCTCTTCAATCTATATTCTTCGTAAACTTGAAAAACCTTCTGAATCATTTCATCAAACTCATATCTAGTTACATCTTCAGACCAACTTTCATATGCATTATGAATATAAACAAGATCAATAGTGTCAAGTTGCATATTTATCAATGATTTATCAATACATTTACGAATATAATTAGGATTTAACACATTATAACCCGAGCTTATATCTTTAGAATCTATTATTCCTTGTGAAATAAACATTTTATGCATATATTCAAGTACATCAATTGTAGGATAATCGCCATCATTGGTAATGTATCCATTTTTTGTTGATATAAAAACTTGGTTTCGTGAAATAATTTGATCATCAATTAATCTTTTCATTGCATGTCCAATATTTTTTTCTGATTTCATAGAACGATAATTGATCGCAGTATCGATTACATTCATTGCCCCCGACTTTACAGCCTCATAAATTGCATTTTCGATATCCTTATCATCTTGTATTGTATTTTGACCCAAATAAGTACCCATTCCCAAACTTGTCAAATTTAGGTTATCAAAAGCACGAAAGTGTGAGTGTGGTACACTATTTTTAATAGCATTTTCCATAAATTTTCTTGTACCTTCGGCAGTTGCAAATCCATCTATGGCCCGATATTCACTAACCAACGATATGAAGTACTGACGTCCATTTTATATTTTATATGAATGAAAATAATTCGCAATATCTATCGCATACAAATAGATGAAAATTAACTTTTACTTTTGTAAATACGATTCAAATAATAATATATAGGTTTGTAATCTGCCAACTCTTTTACAAGAGGATAATACATTAGGCAAATAACATTATATTTTAGATTTACTTTAATTTCATATTAATGTCCAATACAAATAAAGATTTTTTTGAAAATCTTTCAAAGGAAATATTAAAAATGAGTTCAACATTAAGATGGATTGCCATAGCTGACTCTGGAGGCAACTTACTGAATATAACAAGGAGAGAAGGACTTGAGCCATTAATGACTCGTGAAGAAAATCAAGACTATACATTGAATGCAATAACTAGGGCCAAGTCAAGATTAAAATTCCAAGATAAATTAGGAAAACTCGTTTATTCTTTAGGAAGATATGAAAAACTAATAAGAATTGTTACTCCTATAAATAACAAATATTATGTTTTACTTACAATTGATGTTGAAGAACCTCATATTGATTCCATTATGACAGAACAGATAATTCCAAAGATAAAAAATAATATTCATTATTTTGAGTAATGCATGTTGCATGTAGGAATGCTTGTTAATGTAAATTAACCATACTTTAGACTATTCAAAAACTAATTTTAATAAATTATAAAGTTTTAAGGAATATCCATCTTAGTCTTTTTATGTCTATCAAAGATCAGCTTGATAGTGCTAGGCGGGTAATTGATTTAGAAATCACCAAAGTTACCTCGAATTCTTCCTTGATAAAAAATGGTGGATGTGCATCATGTCATATATTGTTTAAACTCATTGAAACTCTATCTCTAAATGAATCTGATGCGACAGACCTATTATCTGAAGTATTATACCAAGATCCACAATTAAATGAAAGATTTATCGAAATGGTAGAAAAAATACATATGAAGGACAGACTCATGGGAGTTCGGTTTTCAATCAAAAGTAGGGAAGCAAAGGACAGATATATTGATGCAAATATCAAAAATACCATTTCAGAATTATCGACTGAAATAAAAAACTACGGAGCAGAGATAGCCTTACGTAAATTATTGTTATCATTGATCTCGGTTCAATTAGCGCAAAATATAGGTGTGGATCATCATGCTGCAACTGAAGAGCTCTACTATTACATGAAAAAAAATGAAGACATTAGCACTCTTATTGTTGAATTTATCAACAAAATATGTAAAATAAACAATGGTAATTATTCATGAAATAAACCCATTACATCTCTAAATTCAATATTGGTCTCAGATTACCTCTTAAAAAAGCATTCTTAGGTTTGCTGAAAGTATTTGACAGTCAAAAATATAATAAATAGTCCTTATTTTCTCAATCTATGGATTATTCAAAGCTATGTGAATCAATTTTCAATCTGAACAACGACATTCGCTATGTAGCGGTTATTGATGATACAGGATTACCTATTGTTGGGGGAATGAGAGGAGGCATAAATTCTATAATGGACGAAAACAATGAAGAACTCTATCTTACGCATACAGCGTTACGAAAATCTATGAGAGAAAGATTTGACAGTACTATGGGCACATCAAGGTTTACTTACGTTGAAAGAGAGAAGATATCAATTCTTACATTTTACATTGATAAATATATCTTGCTTGTAACAATGGAACCAAATATTAATTCCCATACTTCAATCGACATTGCAGAAGATATATTGGAAATGTTAAATGGAAAAAAACAATGATCCAACTTGGTAGCAATACAAAATGTTTATTTTTTGAACCTATTGATCAGCAGATATTAGGTGTTTAAATTAGACACCAGTTTTTCAATAATAATTTTCGTATTAGATCTATTTGGAACTATGGCTTTTGCAGTAACAGGTGCACTCAGAGCAATTGAACACAAGTATGATATTGTGGGCGTAATAATTCTTGGAACTACAACTGGCCTTCTTGGGGGAGTAATGAGAGATACAATCTTGGGAATTTTTCCGCCATATAATTTTTCAGATACTATTCACGTAGCTCTGACCACAATTACTTCAACTATTATTTTCTTTCTGTATCATAGAATAAAAAAATATGAAAATATGTTCAATATTTTTGACGCTATAGGTCTTGGAGTTTTTACTTTTACAGGAGCTTCAATTGCCTACTCTCTTTTTAGTACAAATATCGTATTAATCATAATTTCAAGTTTGTTGACAGCTTTTGGCGGTGGAATCGTGAGAGATGTACTTGTAAGAGAACCACCAATTGTTTTTACCAAGGAAGTCTATGCATTAGCAAGTTTCATAGGTGTTATTTTATTCCTTATATTGGTAAACGTAAAAGTACAATTTGAATTTATAGCAATTGCCGTAATTTTCGTTACAACATGTATTAGATTAATATCTATTAAGTTACAATTGAATTTACCTAAAGTAGAGACATAAATTAGAATGTCAAAATGTTAAAGAGGTTCTATTGTATATTAATTTTGCAAGACAATATAATAATTATATAACAAAAGACACGATTTAAAAGATTAGTAAAATAAACTAATTTAGTAATCAAGGATAAATTTATTATATTTTGATCAAAATTTTACCCAATTGTTCTCCTCTTTCTAATCTATTATGGGCATCTTGTACTTCAGATAGTGAGAAGATGGAATCAATTTTTGACAAAATCTTTTTTTCATCAATAAATTCAATTAATTCTAATAACTGTAATTTTGATCCAATTAAAACACCATATATCTGAATCTGCTTTGAATATAAAGATCTTATCTGAAAACTTGCAACATTTCCTGTGGTTGTACCACACATTGCAATTTTACCGCCTCTTCGAACAGAGTTTATGCTCGTGGTTATCGTCTTCTGACCAGCATTATCCACAACTGCATCAACTCCTAGACCATGAGTTATGTTTTCTACCTCTAATACTATTTCTTTCTTATTCCGATTTATTACATAATCAGAACCAAGACTATAGGCAAAGTTCAATTTAGAATCGTCAGATATAGTGCTTATAGTTTTTATTCCAAGTGCTTTTGCAATCTGGATCATGGCCATTCCCAGACCACCGGAAGCTCCGTATACTAATATGGTATCGTCTTTCTTTAATTGTAATTTCTTAATAATATTCCAGGCAGTCAAATATGAAATTGAAAGTACAGCTGCTTGCTCATCGCTTATTTCACGAGGTATAGGTATGATATTTGTTTTAGGAACAGCGACAAATTCGGCATAACCACCATTGTAATTGCTTAAACCGCCAATTATTGAAAAATCTTTACATAATGTTTCATTTCCATTTTTACAAAAATCACAATGATTACAGCTAATTCCAGGATAAATTAGAACCCTTGATCCTCTGGGAAATGTAGAATAATCTTTCTCTAGAATACCAACAATATCGCTTCCACAAATGTGAGGTAAGTTAATAGAGATACCAGAAATTCCCTTTCTAGTCCAAATATCAAGATGATTAATTCCGCAGTATTGCACCCTAATTAGAGTCTCCGTCGACTTTGGTACTGGAATTGGAAAGTTTTCTACATATTTTAATACATCCACATTACCATGACTATAAATGGGAACAGCTTTCATGAAATTATAACTCATTTATGAAATTAAACTTGAATATTATGCATTTCTTTGAGATCGTCCTTAAATTGATATAATTCCGCTGGAATGTCAGCTTTTATAGGATCCCTTAGTGAATATCGTTTACCAATTTCATTTGTTGTTTCCCTTTTTTTTGTCCATATTAATGAATTGAAATCAATTATAGCTTTAGTAAATTTACACATATCTCCATAAGCATTAATTTGTATAGGAAATTTTTGTAAATGAACGCTTTGATTAGAATAAATTGTGGTCCATAATTTTTCTGTGATAAAGGGGCATATTGGGGCTAGCAGTAACAATATTACTGAAAAACATTTATGGAGAGCGTACAATGCGGAATATCTATTATTTGGAACTTTGTCATTATATGCTCGAGATTTTACTAATTCAAGATAGTGGGAAGCGAAAATATTCCAGGTGAATTCTCTTATTTGTGAAGCAGGAATAAAGAAATTATATTCTTTATACCCTTTGATGCATTCAACAACTAAATTTGATAATTCCCCTAAAATCCATTTATCTGAATATAACAAATCAGATTCGTATGATGAAATGAATTCAAAAGAAGATACAAATCTTCCGATATTCCATAACTTCGTTAAAAATTTTTGGGCTTCTACTATTTTTTGTTCTGAGCATCTAAAGTCCTGACCATGATTTGCTTCAATTGCTGACCAGAATCTAAAAGTATCTGCTCCATGCTTATTTATTATTGGAAAAGGATCAATTACATTTCCCTTACTCTTACTCATCTTTTCTCCATATTCATCAACACCATATCCCATAATCCAGACATCAGACCATGCAAGTTTTTCTGTTAATTGATAACATCGTAACATAGTGTAATATAACCATGTTCTTACAATATCTTTTGCCTGTGGTCTTATTTGCGTTGGAAAAGTTTTTAAAAAAAATTCATTATCTTTACTATATTTAGTTACAAATAGAGGTGATATACTGGAATCCATCCATGTATCAAAGGTTCTTTCATCGCCAGTAAATTTGTCGTATCCACATTTAGAGCATTTATCAAAAGGGGGTTTATCTTTCCACGGCTTATAATATTTTCCAGGTTCAGGTAAAATCGGCTCTTTACAATTGTCACAATACCATATCGGAATTTCAGTACCGTAAAATCTCCTTCTGGATATAGGCCAATCTATTGCAACAGAATCTAACCAATTCACCAATATCTGTCTGTGAGAATCTGGATAAAATTTGAGGGAAGATGAAAATTCTCTAAGTTTGGGAAGAAAATCGAGTTGTTTTATATAATAATCTTGCATTGGAATTATTTCTACCGGAGACTTACTTCTTTCGCACATTGGAATCCTATGCAAGATCAGTTCTTCCTTTACAATGTAATTATTATTTTTCAAATCGTCAATAATTTTTTTTCTTGCAGCATCTATAGTTAACTTAGAATAATTACCTCCATTTTCACTTATCCTACCATATTGGTCTATGGCGACAATTTCTTTTAATCCCAATTCTCTAAATACTTGTACATCATTAAGATCACCATAGCTACAAACCATCACAGCACCCGAACCAAAATCTGATTTTGCTGAATGGTGTGGCAGTATCTTTACTTCTCTGCTAAACAAAGGTAGGATAACCTCCTTATTGTGTAGCTTCCCATATCTGGTATCGTTTGGATTTACTACAACACATTGGCAGGCAAAAATTAGTTCAGGCCTTGTTGTAGCTACAATCAGATCTTCATTTGTATTTTTTAATCTAAACTTCAAGTATACTAGATTTGTCTTCCTCTCTTCATAAGTTATTTCTGCATCTGCTATTGTAGTTCCACAGCTTGGACAATAATTATTTGGTCTATTAGCAGAATAGACCAGTCCTCTTCTCCATAGATTAATAAATGTACTTTGAGTTAACGAGCGATACTCAGTCGAATCAGTCCTATAATACTCTTGAAAATTTGCACTAAGACCAATACTTTTCATGATTTGAATCATTTCTTTTTCCAGGTCGTCAAGAGACAGCTTGCAAAGATTAAGGAATTCCTCTCTGTCTGTTTGCCTCATCTTGATCTTGTGTTTTTTTTCAGTGTAAATCTCCACTGGAAGTCCATTTCTGTCTATACCCATAGGAAAATAAACATTATTTCCAAACATTCTTGCTGTGCGTGCTATCATGTCAATTTGCGCGTAATGTGCTGCTGCTCCTATATGCCAAGGCCTTCCTGATGGATATGGAGGAGGTGTATCAATTACATAGTTGTTCTTGCTAGAAACCTCAAAATCATAAATTCTTTCCTCATTCCATTTTTTCAAAATAATATTTTCAATATTTGAATTCCATATTTTTTCATCAATTTTTTGTTGCATGTTCAGGTTTGAACTAATCCACTAGTAGGCTTCTATTTAAGTTCATGCTTCAAGGAACCATTAGACTAAAGCACCAAATATTTTCATTAATAGTAATGAACCGACATTGATATTACTACGATTAGCAAAATTTTCTAAATTCACTTAATGTTAGCCAAAATATGTGCACCCTTGTTTACACCTTCATAAATATAAACACCCAAAGCTTCTATATTTGGAGGCATCTTTGAGGACAATAGCTTTATTATTATGGATGAAAGATTCTCAACCGTTGCTTCTCCAGGCATAAGAAAGGTTGTATCTTTAGGAAGCTGCAGATTGAAAAATCCGCGTGGACCGTCAAATGATACGTAATAATGAATGCTATCTTCTCTGTAAACATATTTCTTATTAATAAAGAACTTGTGATCAAGAGTTGATAGCGTATCTTTGATAATTCTTTTTGCCTCACTAAAATCGATTACTAAGTTGTTCACCATTTTTCCAATAATCTCTACCATAACAGTAGATGTATGCCCATGCAAGATAGAACATTTTTCAACGAGTGGTAAAATATGGGCGTAGTCAAATGCTAATGATGAATCCTCTAAAAATATAGATCCTATTTGATCACGTTCAGAATCAATAAAAGAAAATGTTTCAAAATCACCTGATTTGACACCAAACTTTGATTTACCAATAGCTATGATATCAAGATCAGGATTAATATTTTTTATTTCATTGAATTTATCCAGGTCTTTATCAGAATCTAAAATTTCAATGTATTTGTTATCAACTTTGAAGTCAACAAGAACTTCCTTTCCATTCATCAGCTTTATTTTAAAGTCATATTGATAATCTTTTTCTAAGAATGAAAGTAATCTTGAGAATGATAATTCTGTCTTACTCCTTAACAAATTTCCCTTTCTATCAATATACTTGAGATCTTGATCCAGAATTATTTTCTTCATTTATTTTATTTCAAAGGAATCCAGATATATACAAGTTACTTTTTCCGTTACTCACAATATTTTGCAATAAAAATGATAGCAGGTAGAAAGAGTTCTGAATAAAGATTATGACAAAACATAAATGAATTTAATTTTAGTTACAATGTATGTACAAATCCGACCTAATCGATGGATTATTTGCAACAGTATATGAAAATTTGAGAGGAATTGATAAAATTGGTATCGCTTTTTCAGGTGGAATAGACAGTACTTTACTTGCAATGATTTGTAAAAACATGAATATCAATACTACACTATTAACAGTCGGTTTTCCCCATTCTCATGATATAGAATTTTCAAAATTAATATCACATAAAATTAATATGAATCACAAATTTTTAGAGATAAACAGAGATGATTTTGCTACATTTTCAAAAAAAATTAAAACTCAAATATCATGTAGAAATTTATCTCATTTAGAAAATTGTATTGCATTCAGTTACATAGCTCGATTGGCACGTAAAAACAACTTGGGTGTTGTACTTACTGCCAATGGATTTGATGAACTTTTTTGTGGCTACAACAATTTTCGATATATATTTAATCAGGGTATTAATACTATTAATAATACTATTGAATCAAAGATCTTAAATGAATTGGAATTAATAAATGAAATAAAACAAGTAGTAGAAAAATATCATGTCAGTATTATACAACCATTTCTCTCAAAAGGATTTATTTCTATAGCTATGAAATTTCCAATTTACAATAAAATAGTAAGCTACGATGATGTCCTGAGAAAGCATATCATTAGAAAGATAGCGTTATCTTTTGATGTACCTCCGGAAGTCATAATTAGTAGAAAAAAAGCACTTCAATACGGTTCATTGATTCACAAAAATTATAAGAGAATCGTCTAATACATCTTGTAATATGCGGCTATTTGTTACCTATCTTGAAATAGAAAGTATGGCTAGAAAAAATATAATTTTTGTCGCTTTTTCTACATGTATGATTTTGTAATGAGTCGTCCTATTTGTTTGACAATGTCAGTAATAATTGATTTAATGCTACAACCAATAACCAATAGTATCATAGTATCAAAACGCATGACCCCACTCACTTTTGGTAGTTTTGCATAAGTTTGTTCCTGCAGCTCTAAAACCATTAATTTTTCAGATAACGCTCTTAATATAAGTGCAACAGATTTTTGAACAGTTTCATAGAAGTAAGTTATTTTAAACTTAATTATCTTATACATTAGAATTATAGGTAAAAAAAAGAAAAAATAAATAGAATGTTGTAGATCTATAGAAACAAGATTAGAAGAGATGTCCAAGCCAAGACAAGTGCCAATAATCTGTCTAAAATTTTTGATAGTCTCTATTATGATCTTCATTTTGTTTTCATTGCCGTATGCAAACTCTAGTTTCTGGTATTCAACCACAGCTCATTGCTGATTCAGGTTCAAGTTATACCCCACCGTCACTTTTGGATACAGGGACCAATACTTCAGTAATGAATGCATCATCATTGAACGGCTCTCCTCAATCTATCATAAACAATATGAGAAACTCAGATGAAACTTTACCTATCCCAGGGAAACAGCCACAGATCTTGCCAAACAAAAATTACATATTCTCTGAAAATAAGAGTGAGATATCAACACCAAGTGACAGCTCTCATAATGGAGAATTTGGTAAAGGAGTAAGGATTGCTGTAAGCATGCCTACATTTACTGCTGCAGCATACGACCATTCGTTCTACGTATTTTACAATAAATACATTAATGTTACACGAGGAATAAATATCACGACAGACTTGAATTTGCTTTCCAATAAAGTCATCAACAAACCGTCTTTAAGTGCATCAGGAATTGCCATGCTATACTTGCTTGGAAATCTAAAATGGCTAAGACCAGAACCAAACATTGCGTTTCTAACAGATCAGGAAGTTGATGAAGGCTCCATATTTCAAGTGAATGGAAGCAACGCTTATGATGTCATAATTCTAGGCCATCAAGAATACGTTACTCTAAGAGAGTATGACAACTTTAAGCAATTTGTAGGATCTGGAGGTACAATGATTATTTTGGATGGTAATGTTTTTTATGCACAAGTCAAATACAATAACAATACAGACACCATAACACTTGTTAAAGGTCATAGCTGGGCCTTCAATGGCAAGTCTGCTTGGCGAAGTGTAAACGAAAGGTGGGAAAATGAGACAGCGCAATGGGTTGGAAGTAATTATATCAGTGATATATCTAAATTTAGCAACAATCCCTTTGGTTATTCACCTCATGAGGAACAATATACAACAAATCCTAAAGACATAATTTTACTAAATTATAATGCAACGATATCACCTAGCACTAATAGAACAGGTAGTGTAGTAGTTGCAACATATGAACTAAATTATCTAAAAGGAAGAGTAATTGCTCTTGGGCTATATTCAGACGATATTATAGTTAATGGTGCCTTTGATCGTTACTTTGATAGTTTAATTTTACAATATGCTGTGAGGACACAGGATTAATCAAAATTAAGGTAAAATACATTTGTAAATTAGTTTGGAAGCCGGAAGGTACCAACAATAACTATCATCTGCAGTAGAAAGCATTAGTTTATCATGTGATTCACTTTACTCAATAGTTACCATTTAATAGTTAATTAAGATAACTTAACATTATTAAGTAAGAGACTTATTGATTTGACCATATTATAAACTAAAATGTTTCTAAAAATGAAACGATTGACAAAGTTTCCTATTGGTAGATATACTCCAATGATATCACTATGTATTTTGGTGATGTCGTTAATATCAATGCCAGTATTCGCACAACAAACGAATTTTATAGCAAGCTTGTCAGGTAAAACTCTATCACCCCCGGTCAGTACTGCCGCCACAGGAATAGCGAAATTTAATGTGGATCCTAATGGAAATATGGCCTACGAGATAGATGGTAAAAATATTAAAGGGATCATAGGAGCTCATATTAGTCTTCAGAACGGAACTGACCTAGCGCAAGTATTTAATCCTTATGTGGAGATTAATGGAAAATCCGAGATTCCAACTGGTAAAGTGAATGGACAATTATCTAAAGGGGTTATTACAGCTAGTGATCTTAGTGGTCCACTTAGTGGCAAGAACGTTACTGATTTAACTGATCTAATGAAGAATAATTCAGTATACGTTGTTGTTCGCACCCAAGCTCATGAGAACGGAGAAATTCAGGGTGTTATAACTCCTTCAAAAACTACTGAGATACAAGGCATATAGGAATTACAGGAGATGATGGAGATGATAGGATAACATTGTTAATCAGAGTATATATTCTAGTTCTCTGAAACTAGTACAGATGGAGATGTTACACGAAAGCTTGAATCTAAACAATGTGTTGGAAAAGAAAGTAAGAGCAAAAAAAACATTAGTAGGTTCTATAGAAGCTATATCCGACAGTTTCATCCTGGTCGCTTCACCCTCCGGTGTAAAATACAATATACCAAGATCACATATCGAGGGGAGAATAGGTAACGAGTTTATGCTTGATATAGCATTTAAAGAATTACAGAGATATAGGACCAGGTAAGTGAGCTTCGTAATAATATGTTAAGTTAAATAGTCTGATAATTAGGCTCAAGGTAATGAATGATAACAAGACTGAAGAAGTACGTTCTACCGTTAACAAAGAGAGTTGGATATCCCGATATTCAATATTCGTCGGAAGAATAAATGCAGTACCCATTTATATAAATTTCAGTTTTGCTTTTGTTTTTATTCTTATTACATGGACACTTTCTAGTACGATTTTACCAACCATTTATCCAGGTTTGGTACAGTCGACCTACATAATAATAGGAATAGTATGTGCATTTATTTCACTTTTTTCCATTTTGCTCCATGAAGTTGGTCATTCTATTATAGCAAGCAACTATGGAATTAAATTTCAAAAGATTGTACTATTTGCCTTAGGAGGAATTGCATTAAATCCAATTGAAATAGCTGTTCCTAAAAAAGAAATACGTATGGCATTTGCTGGTCCCTTAATAAGTTTCATTATTTCTGGTCTTTCCTTGATACTTTGGTTCATATTTTTTCAAAATCGTATGTTCATTACACAAAATTTTCCTATTGATGGGATCTTTTTCTATAGTGGAATGATTAACCTCGTCATTGGTCTTTTCAATCTCTTACCCGTATTCCCGTGTGATGGAGGAAGAATATTGAGGTCTTTTTTGTCCTACTACACACATGATCACTTTAAGGCTACTATAGCTACTATAAAAATAGGGATGATTATCTCACTTTGTATACTTGTAATAGGGGCAGCTATTGCTTTGAAGTTTTCTTTTGTCAGTGGTATTTGGTTAATGTTAGTAGCTTTCTTCTTGATGAGAGTATCCAAATTAAACTACAACCAATATCAAGACTTGTATTCCTGAAATTAAATTGTAATACATTTATTTTATGAAAAAATAATTTAATATTATTAATCAATATAGTTCCTATTAATCAATATAGTTCCTATTAATAGATACAAATCTAAACAAAAGTTAAAATTTTATGGGTCAGGGCCAGTTGTCACCATTAACCTATTTTGTAGTTTTTACGTATTTGTTCGGCTTTTTTTATGACATTGTTTATTATATTTGTTGATGCAGCTAAGTGAGTGTTTGGATCAAATATCTTTCTTAATTCCTTCTTGTTTAAATTCGCTCCAATAGAAGGATCCTGCATTATTGCTTGTTCGAAGTCTTTATCATTTGCAAGTGTCTCAAAAGCAACACGTTGTATGTTATCATATGCTTTCATTCGAGAAATACCTTTCTTAACAAGCGCTTCAAGAATGAATTCTGCATAAATTCTTCCTTTTGTTTTATTTATATTATCTAGAATCCTTTGCCTATTTACACTCAATCCTTCAATTACCTTTATCATGCTGTTTAACATTTCATCTAAAAGAATGACACCCATTGGAATTATAAATCTCTCATTTGCAGAATTTGATAGATCTCTTTCGTGCCATAATGAAATATTCTCTTGAGAGATATTTGAAAAGGAACGAAGAATTCTTGCGAGTGATGATATTCTTTCACTCTTAATAGGATTCCTTTTTATTGGAACTGCGCTACTCCCCAACTGACCTTTTTTAAAAGGTTCTTCAACTTCACCTATTTCAGTTCTCTGCAAATTTCTTATTTCTGTTGCCATTTTATCCAACGTACAACCTATTAATGAAATAATAAACTGAACTTCTGCTAATCTTTCTCTGGGTATTACTTGTGTTGCAGCTTCTATAGAATAAAGTCCGAGCGAGTTGGCCACGTTATCTTGAACATCCAATGCTTTTGATCCCATTAATGAGCCTGTTCCAACTACTCCTAGCGTTTTGCATAATAGAAATCTCTTCTTACCCTCTTCAATTCTCTCTATATGATGTGAAAGTTCATTCACCCATATTGCAAATTTTAGTCCAAATGAGATTATACTTGCGTGCTGTCCATGAGTTCTTCCTACGGCAGGTAACGTATTATATTTCCTTACCTTATTAATCAACAGTGAAATTAATTTTGAAATTTTTGGTTCAATTATTTCAAATGCGTCTTTTAATTGCATTGACGTAGATGTATCAACAACATCATTACTGGTTAATCCATAATGTATCCAAGGTTTTGTTGAGGGTGAACAATATTCACTAATAGCTTGCACAATCGAAGCTGTATCATGCTCACTAATTGATTCCAGGTCCTTAATCTTCTTTAGTGCGATCTTGTTTGATCTTGCTACTTTAGAAATTTCTTTTGAAGCATTGAGAGGGATGAGATTGAGTTTACCTTGGAATAACGCAACTTCGGCTTCAAAATCAAGTTGATACCGGAGTCTATTTTCTTCTTCAAAAATTCTTCTTATTTCATTGCTACCATATCTTCCAGAATCAATAGGTAAAATTGGCATCTAATTTAGAAATTAATAGATGTAGAATAAATATTATTATTTTTTAACATAATTCCACTCAATATTTAGCTAGCTTTTTCTTCAACAAAATTATAAATTAAATTAAAATATTTTATTCTTATCTCAGAATAATATTTATAGTGGACTACTTTACATTGCGATAATGAATCGTAGTTTAATGCTAGCAAGTACACTAGTAGCTAGTTT